>Ga0209211_10003241_pt1 | contig 26862 bp, 27 predicted proteins | sample RifGroA2_FD_183992 | JGI IMG/M metagenome (GOLD analysis project Ga0209211, IMG submission 183992) | Groundwater microbial communities from Rifle, Colorado, USA - Groundwater A2 (SPAdes) (version 2) | ecosystem: Environmental > Aquatic > Deep subsurface > Groundwater | place: Rifle, Colorado...
CATGCACCTTTAGTGCCTCTTTTAGGATTAAAAATATTAGCATTCCACTGGCATTCTGTTTGGGCAGTGCAGTCTGTTTGATTATTGCATGCGCCGCACATATCACTGCAAGAATAAGCACTTGAACCACTGGTTTCACCAAACATATCAGGCCAGCATTTGTTAAAATCAGAATCCCATTTACATTTGGTTCCTACTGAATTATTAATGCAAGCAGTAGCATTGCTAAAACCCATACAGCCCTGTGTAAAAAATTTAGGGTCAAATGTTGTTTTATTCATAAAAACTTTGTCTTCAAATGCTCCGCCTGAGAAACCACCTAATATATCTCTTATTGTGGAACCGCTTGCTTCATCTTTTACTTCGACTTGAAAACTAAGACCAGTCAAATTTTTAATATAAGATTTATTGACTGCCATAAGAATTGTTGTTGGAATAGAGCAATTTGCTCCTGCAATGCTTCTGTTTACCATTAATACAATAGTCTCATTTTGGACGAAACCATTATTTGTATTATTTATTTGAGAAACATTACCGTTGCCTGTTGAGTTGAGTTTAATTCTATACTCTGAACCAGGAAATCCCGGGCAACCACCACCACTATAACTATTACATCCAGTATTCAAATTAGAATCAGAGTCAAATTCTATACTTATTGTTGCATTATAAAGATTTAGGTTGGCTACTGTATCACTACTATTACAAAAACGTGCACCTGTAAGATTCGGTGCAACAATTTTCCAAGCAACAAAATTAGCATCTTGAGTTACAAACACTGCACCTAAATCATAAGAGCCATTAATTTTACAATGAGCATGATTAGTATTCGTTGCGCAAAAGCTCCATGATGTTTTGAATCCAGGGCCATTTGCTGCATATGCTTCAGTGGGAAATTTAAAATTATCCCATGTAACAGTATTTCCTCTGTATGTTAATGTTTCTGCTGAAACAAACACAGACAAAAGAACAGAAAAAACAATAAACATAGATATAACTAATAAAACCTGCACTCCCTTTTTATTCATCTTACACACCTCATTTTTGATTTTAAATAACGACTCTTTTTCTTCTTTTTTAAAATTAGAATATAGAATAACTATTATTAATTAGGTGATATATAAATATTTCTATTATTTGTACTTATTATAAAATAATAAAAAATTATTTAACTATTATCAAGAAACATTACTTAAAACATTATCAATAGTATCACTTCCTCAGCAATTTCTTAAGTATATCTTCCTTTCCTTTCCAATCTAATGCTTCTTTAAGAACTTCTGCCAATGTTGTTACAGGAATTATTTTGATTTTATTTAATTTGTCCTGCGACAGAACAATATCTTTTAAATTAGCTTTTGGCACAATAACATATTCAATGCCAGCATCTATTGCTGCCTCAACTTTCGCACTTAAACCACCAATAGGAAGAACTTCTCCTCTAACACTCAAGCTTCCGGTCATTGCGTAATTCTGTTTTACAGGGATTTTTTTAAGTGCAGAAATTACAGATGTTGCAACAGCAATGCTTGCGCTGTCACCTTCGACACCTTCATACGTCTGCAGAAATTGAACATAAATATCACTGGTTTCTTTAATATCCTCGCCAAAATGTTTTTTTATTATTGCAGTTACATTTTTTATTGCTTCTTTAGCAATCTCTCCAAGTTTGCCTGTTGCTACTATTTCTCTTTCTTTGCCGCCTGGAGTAACTTCTGATTCAATAGGCAAAATAATTCCTGAGAATGCATCTTCTCCGCCAATTACTGCCAAACCATTGACTCTTCCAATATTTGAACCTGTAACTTTTATTACTTCATACTCTTTCTTTCTTTCAAGATATTTGTCTGCCAATTGCTGCTCAAGTGTCCTTGCAATCTTTTTCGCTTCAAAAATGTGCTGTCTTGTGACGAATTCTGCCTTTTTCTCTGACGCAATATCTCCGGCTGCTCTTATTAATCCGCCAAGCTCTCTTAATCTTAAAGTTAGATGGTCTTTTCTGTTTGCCCTTCTTCTTGCCTCTTCAATAATCTGAAGAACAGCATCTTTTGAAAAATGAGGTATCTTGCCGTCTTTATTTACTTCCTGAGCAATGAATTTGGCAATGTTCAATCTGTTCTTAGGATTATCTTCAATTGTATCTTTCATATAAATTTCATAACCATAACCCCTGATTCTTGACCTTAAAGCAGGATGCATATGTTTAAGGGTTTCATAATTGCCTGCTGCAATAAGAATAAATTTGCATGGCACAGGCTCTGTTCTTACCATTGCGCCTGCGCTTCTTTCACTCTGTCCGGTTATAGAATACATTCCTTCCTGCAATGCAGTCAGTAATTCCTGTTGTGTATGCGGTTGGAGTGTTGCAATCTCGTCTACAAACAAAACACCTAAATGCGCTTTATGAATCATTCCAGCCACTACTCTTTCGTTTGATGGTGTGCCTAAGCCTCCCGACTGGAACGGGTCATGAAGTACATCGCCGAGTAATGCGCCTGCATGCGCGCCAGTTGCATCGTAGAACGGCGCCTGTTCTTTTTTGAAATTATCTACAATAAGTTTTGGTGCTCCGCCTTCTTTGCCCATTGGCATTCTTTTTCCAAAATTAATAAACATTACAAAAGCAACAAGAAAAAACATGCCGCCTATAAAAAACGCAGTGAACATAACTGCCGCTGCTGTTGCCCCTAATTTTTGCTCATAAACTCTTAATATCCACCATGGAGCAATCATTGCAACAATGGCAAGAACAAACATAAGTATATTCTGATTTTTGAACATTCTTGCGCCGTCAATCCTTGATTTCAGAACCTCTTCTCTTCCTTTTCCGGCAGGAACTGTTTTTATCAATGGCTTGTTTTCATCATGCGGATTAGGATAAGAAACTACATCAACTAATTTTTCTTTTGGAAGAAGCTCTGCTAATGCCAGACCTAACATTGATTTGCCTGTTCCTGGCTCTCCTATTAATAATACGTGCCTTCTTTGGAGCGCAGCTTTTTTTATAATTTCAACAGCATCTTCTTGTCCAATAACTTGATCAATAATTTTTGAAGAAATTTTTATATCTTTTGTACTGTTAAGATTAAAATCTTCTGTTTCTGTCTTTTGAGGTTGTTTGGATTGATTAACTTTTTCTATTTCTGTCTTAACTTTTTCTTTTTTTGCATTAATCTCTGATTTTTTTTCAGCGGATTTTGTTTTAATAGTTTTACCTGCAGTCATATCACAGCGTTATCAATTTACTTATTTATATATGTTTTGGAACATGTTTGTTTTTGTTATTTACTCATAGTGTATTCTTCAAAATTCAAAAAGTTAGTGCAGGTTGTAAAAACATTTTAAAAATTAAAAGCAAAAGATTTATATATAACAATAATATGCATGAATTAAGTAGTATTGGTAAGTAGTATTGAATATTAAATAAAACAAAACCAATAATAAATGAAGAGATAAAAAAAGAGATAGAAAACATAATTATAAAGATGTAATTGAGTAAAAAAGACTTGATGATTATTGGAGGCAGGCAAAATGGTGAAAGCATTTATAGAAAGAATGAAAAGATCTTTAGGCGTTGCTAATGAGCCTGATGTTGATGAAGTTGGCGATGAATATGTTGAGCTTGATGTTCTTGGTGATACCAATGATGATGGTAAAAAACCAAAGATTATTGTAAGGCCGTTTGTAATAAATGATTTTTCTGATATTAAGCCTGTATTGGATTCAATGAGAGAAGGATATACTATTGGTTTGATTAACATAAAACCTTTGAAAAATAAGGATCTTGTAGAATTAAAAAGAGCAATCAATAAACTCAAAAAAACATGCGATGCAATTGAAGGAGACATTGCAGGATTCGGCGATGATTACTTGGTAATTGCTCCAAGCTTCGCAAGAATTTACAGGACAAAAGATACTGCGCAGGTTAAAGAAGAGTAAACAAGTCCTTAATTTTTCTTTTCTTTATTTATTCATTTCTATTTTTTTGATTTGTTCGAATAATTTATTTGTTTAGCAGGTTTCTTGTTTCTTATTTTCTTTTTTCCGTTCCCAACCCGTTTGTGGGACGCAGTCCATCGTCTCACTAAACGTTTTTTACGTTTTTTTAATAGTTATGTAATTCGTTTAAGTTTAAAATAATAAAACCTAACCTAAATAATCATGAACGTGTCCAATCAAGTAGGAAATAAAGAAATAAATAATAGTAAAACGTGTGGCTGCGTCATAGAACTAACCAAATACTAATTTTTTCATTTTCCGAAAAATAGTAAACTATTTAAAAACCAACTATTCTGTATTCTAATAACATGAACAGAATATACAGAAGTAAAAAAGACAGAATGGTTGCAGGTGTATGCGGCGGAATAGCTGAATACTTTAAAATAGACCCAACAATTGTAAGGTTATTGTGGGTGTTAGTAACTATCTTTTCAGGATTTATTTTTGGCATAATCGCATATATTATTGCTGCAATAATCATTCCAGAGAAAGAGTAAATTATTTCTTGATTTGTTCTTCTTGTGTACAAATAAATTGTTATTTTATAGTTTCATATTTATTTTTCTTAGAAAGTTTTTTATAAATGTTGATTAATTGGTGTAGTATTAGTGCAGTAAGGAGTAAAAATAGAGGTTTTATCATGAGCTATATTGATATTATGGGCTACACAGCAGGAATGCTTGTTGTAATTTCATTGCTGCCTCAAGCAATAAAGAGTTGGACAACAAAATCCACGAAAGACATTTCTTTATGGCGATACATTATCTATGTAAGTGGGCTAATTATCTGGATTGCTTATGCAATAATTATAAAAAATGGGCCAGTGGCAGTAATGAATAGTGTAGGGCTGATTCTTGCAGTGTCAATTTTATATTTGAAAATCAGGCATGGATAAAATAAATAAAAGAGTATAAAACTCTAAAAATCACAACAGGCTCTGTTGAACATCTCTCGTTCGCAGCTGTCCAGTCGCATAGCTTTGCTTTGAATGGACAGCAACCTTGCATGACTTTTGATTTATCGCATGGTGCTCACTGGTCATAAATGACGAGAGGTTCAACAGAGCAAATCACAACAATAAAATATTTAAACTTGAAATGTTTTTTAGAAAGATAAAGGTGTATTCATATTATGGTAGAAGAAAAATCAGTTCAAGAAAAAAAAACAATTAAAATGTCTGAGACAGACAAGATGGACATATTGGAAAACCAAAAGTGTCCAATCTGTTTAAAGAATACTATGACATTAACAGAGAGTGAGAAAGACATCCCTTATTTTGGAAAGGTTTACTTATTCTCAATGGACTGCAATAATACAGAATGCAAATATCATAAGGCAGATATTGAATCTGCTGAGCAGAAAGAGCCTTGCAAGTTTACTATTGATGTCAATGGCGAAGCAGATATGAAAATAAGGATAGTGAAAAGTGGAGAGGCAACTGTTAAGATACCAAGAATAATAACTATTACACCAGGTCCAGCGTCAAATGGTTATGTTACAAACATAGAAGGAATTCTTAACAGAGTGAAAGTTATGGTTGAAAAAGCCAGAGATGATGCTGAAGACGAAGACGACAAGCAAAAGGCAAAGGCAATGCTTAAGAAAATAAACAGAGTAATTTGGGGCAGTGAAAGCCTGAAGATAATAATAGAGGATCCATCAGGCAACAGCGCAATTATTTCTGACAAAGCAGTTAAAGGAAAATTGTAGATTTCTTATTGTAAATATCTAATTTCAATACTTTTTACATCTATTTTTCTCATTCTCAATCCTGTTTTCCGCTCACAGCTCGTACTAAGGACGAAGTCCACGGTCACATGAAATTGTTTGAAAGCTTGAAGGTCTGAAAGCTTGAAAGTGCGCTATATGTACGGCATTTTCAAGCTGTCAAGCTTTCTAACCTTCAAGCTTCTAAATGCTGTCAAGCTTTCTAACTTTCAAACCATCTTGCCTTTCTTCATGAACGTGTCCAATCAGGTAGGAAATAAAAAATAAAAAAAATAGCTACAACCAAAAACTTTATAATATACCCTGTAAAATTAAAAAGAAGAATGGCTAAAACAAGTAGGGGGGTAAAGAAAGGTAAATTAAAGGATTCTAATAAAGTTAAAACTAAAATTATAAACCATAAAGCCACAAATAAAAAAAAGGAAATTTCTCAACCAATAATCACAACACAAATACAAAAAAACATAGCAAAAACAACATTGCAAAAAACACAATCTCCTGAAAATATTCCTATCAAAAATACTGAAACTAAAATTCAGCCACCTAACAAACCTATCTGGCAAACTTTAAAGAAAATCTGGTGGTTTATCTGGGAAGACAACAGCATATGGAGCTGGATTGTCAATATTATACTTGCGTTTGTGATTATTAAATTCCTTGTTTATCCTGGATTAGGGCTGGCATTTGGAACAAATTATCCAATTGTAGCTGTTGTTTCTGGGAGCATGGAGCATGATGGAAATTTAGAGGAATGGTGGACCTCTCCTGCTGCCTGCGACAAATATATCTGCGCACAAGAGCAATGGTATGAACCATATAATATTAAACAAACAGATTTTGAAGATTTTATTTTTAAGAATGGATTTAATAAAGGCGATATAATTTTTTTAAGAGGTGTTAAATCTGAAGATGTTAAAGTTGGAGATGTGTTAGTATTTATGACGCCTTATAAAAAAGAACCAATTATTCACAGAGTTGTAAAAATAACCAAAGAAGAATCAACAAAAATAAGTGGCAGCACAGGTGCAAACATATATGAATATATTTACCAGACAAAAGGAGACCATAATATTGACTCTGGAAAGTATGATTATGATATATCTGAAACAAATGTAATCGGCAGAGCATGGGTCAGGGTGCCTTATTTAGGCTGGATAAAAATAGGATTTGTTGAATTATTAGGATTATTCGGCATTAAAATTAGTTAAGAATATTAATCAGAAATATTTAGGTAGATACTATTTAGGGGGTGGAAAAAATGTTTTGTCCAAAATGCGGTTCAATACTTATACCAAAAAGTGAGGGAAACAAAAAAATACTGCATTGTAAATGCGGTCATAACAATACAAAAGATATAAGCACTATGACTTTTACTGAAAAGATTGACAAATGCAAAAAAATTGAAGTCATTGACAAAGAAATCGAGCCTCATCCATTGACAGAGATAGATTGTCCAAAGTGTCATAATAAAAATGCAAGGTTCTGGACACGCCAGACAAGGGCAAGCGATGAGCCAGAAACAAAGTTCTATAAATGCGAGAAATGCAAGCATGTCTGGAGAGATTATCACTAACACAATTGGGACTATTGATTAGTAGTTACAAATCCAAAAAATTTATATACTGAAAGGGGTTACTTCTCGCTATGGACACAGAAGAGAAATCTATTAAAGTAGGGAAAAGCGGAATTAAAGACAGAAAGAAAGTAGAAGTGCAAGGACTATTAATTACTCCTCGCAAAAAAATAGAAACACTTATTCTTGTTCAGACAGGATGGTTAAGCGAGTATTTTGAATATGAAGAACAGTTTGGTCAGTTTCTTGGTTGTGAGTATCATGTGTATATAACTAATTTTAGAAAAAATGGTGCTTTTGAAGCAGAAAGGTCTTTAGATGATTTTGCTCAGATTGATAAGAGTATAAGAAAAGAGTTAAAACCAGAATATGTTTTTTATATTGGACATGGATTTGGTATGAATGTTGTGGTTGGGGCAATGAACAAACATAATTTAACCCCTGATGGTTTATATGGAATATGCGCTTGTCCAAGTTATGCTGATACAACAACACATGATTCTAACCCAGAACATGAATCTTTTGCTCAAAGAGTTATAGATACTGTTTCAGGGCTTTATCCTACGCACTTTTTACCTTTAGGTCTTGGACCAATGGAATTATCTTTAAAGGATTATTACATTTCAGAACCAGTAAAATTTGCTATCGGCGGCAATGATGAAGTGCTTAATACTAATGACCCTGCTGTTGCTCAGAGATTTATTAGTTATTTCTCACAGTATCCATTATCATCCTCACAAATATTTAGTGGAAGAAATCATGGATTTAATTGTGACAATAATTTAACTCCATTTAACAGAGACGAGTCGATGGAACTAATATTGGATATTAGAAAGTTTATAACAAGTGTTCTTTCATCAGAAAAAACCAAAATGACTAGCGCAGGAAAAAGATAAAGTAAAAAATAAACCGAAAAAACTATGCTTGCGCAGGCTGGTATTCAGGCGTGAAAATATTTTCGCTTCTATCTTTTACATCTGTATAAACATCTGACAATTTTTCTTTAAGTTTCTCATTCCATGGTTTGTATACGCCTGTTTCTTTCTCAAATCTAGCTAAAGCATCCTTTACCATTCTTTTTTGCACTATTCTTGTAAGTCCTTGGTCAACAAATGTCAATCCTGGCAAATAACTTACTGCGCCTTCCATGATGTTTTGTAATCCATCCAAATAATTGCCTGTGTCAAGAGCATACATCACACCATATGCTTTCTCTGGTATCTGCGCTAATAAATTCAAAAATTTCCCACCTAATGAACCGATAATATCGCCAGTGCCCAAAAACCATGCATCTGCTGTGTATCCAACAACATGTCCAATACTGCTTACTTTGTCTGCCAAACCGCCAAGGTATTTAGAATACTTGTCAAATGAAGAGGTAACTGCTTCTGCCAAAGTTTCTTTATATTGAGGATTTTTCTTAACCATATCTTTGACATGGCTGTAATGCTCAAGAATATAATCGCTAATCTCCTGTTTTGTTGACGGCATTTTATGAATAATATCTCTTAATCCCATTTTAATTCACCTCTTGTTTTAGTTTAAATGCAGTCATGAACTCTAACAAGCCAAGCAGTTTGTTATTTTTTATGACTGGTATTGAATATGTGCCAAGTTCTGTCATCATTTTAAATGCCTTGTCGTATGAATCCTCTGCGGAAACAATCTTTACATTTTTTGTCATTATATCTTTTGCAGCCAATTTTTCAGGGTTTTTTCCTTCTGCAACAACCCGGTTATTTATGTCAATAGTTGAAATCAGGCCGACAGGATAATCTTTACTGTCTAAAACTACCAAATGCCTCTTTTGTGTGTCGCGAAGTATCCTTGAAACATCCAAGGCATTGTCAGTTTCTCTGCAGATAATTGCGTGCGTCATATATTTTGTATCAATCATTTTGTTTCACCTGTGTATTGTTTTAATTGCATGTCATAAATTCTTATATACTAAACGTGATTAATTTTCGAACAAATTAATCACGTTTGTATATACAAAAGTGCAAAATAATGTTCGATTATTTTGCACTTTTAGTATATCATTTCATCTGCATACTGTTATAATTGTGTGTGCATATATTTTTACTTATCATTTTATTCCACTTGTGGATTGCTGTTTGCGCTGAGCATAGCTCATGCAAATTTTTTCGTACAAATCATTAGCTAAATCACCTGCCAATTTGACTGGATAACTTAAAATTTTTGAAATAACACTGTCTATTTCTTTGCCAAACGGCAGAATTCTGGACGTGCCTTTCCAAAGCAAAACACCTGCTGCAGCCATCACAAATGGGTTGGTTATAACATCAATGCTGTTGTGGGTTGAATTCTCTTTTAAGGGCGCAGCATAACCAACCTCTGTTCTTGTATCTTCCACCTTTGTTCTGTAGTTATCAACCCTAATTTGTGTTCCTGCAACTTCTTCTTTGCTCATATCAGTTCCTTTGCTGTCTATTTCAAATGCATAATTTTCTATACTGTATCCTTCTTGCAATCTTGAAATTAGTTTTGGGAACAATGATTCTATTTTTTGGTTTTGTTCAGTTGTTGTTGTTTTAACCTGCGCAAGATAATCACAGAATTCCGTTATTGTTGCTTCATTCTGCTCTCTTGCGTCATAAAATTTCCTAACTTGTAAGTAAAATTGTCTTAAATTTTCTGATTTTTCTATTGCCTCAACAGGATCCATGCCGTAAATTTCTGTAACAACTGAATCAATGTCCCTCATTATCTGCGGTTTTAGAGAATTGCCCACCTCAAACAGATTTTTCAATGTGCCTTTTAATTGAATCTCTAAGCGTGAAGCAACTCTTACTAATGTTTCATTATCCTGGTAAACTTTCGCTAAGTTTGCAGCAAACTCTTGTCTTGATGAAAAGTAAGCAGATAATGACTTTGCTGCCTTTTGGTTAACTGATGCTGCTTTATCTAACATTTGAATAGCTTCTTCAAGATTCTTTGCAGATCTCATTCCTTCAGGACCGCCTTTAATAGCATCAGAAACAGTGCCACCTGCATGTCTGAAATAATATCCTGCTTCTCTTAGTGAGTTTACACTTTCTGGGAAAACAACCTGCATCACAGATGCCAAAGCTAAAATTTCGACTCCAAATGCTGCTTTCTCTTCTCTTCCATTAACAAGTTTAGCGCCCCATTTAGTTTTAGAACTATTTCCAGAATTAAGTTCAGACTTTTCTGCTTCATAATCTGTCTGTGCCATTATTTTCCACCTTATTTAATAACTAGTTTTCGTGAATAGCTTAATACTAATAGCTATAGTGGTGGACTTTAATATTTGATCAATTTTGTTAAAGTCCACGAATATAGTAAGTAACACGAACTATACAATTATTTAGGTTACTTACTATAGTTTAATAACTAGTGCTAATCTCCTAACACACAGACTATAATGTCTAATAAAAACAAGAATAAGTTAAAAGAGAGGGTATATAAAACTATGTTGTGGTGAACTCTACGACAATATATACATACAGCAATTAATTTTCGAACAAATCAAAAAAAATGCCTCAAATTCGCCTACCCACCCACAGCAAGCTGTGGGGTACAATCTGAACAAGTTCAGATGTACACAAAATGCTTTGCATTTTGTTGTATACGGCGAATTTGTCACTTCGTGACCGACATTTTTAAGATTACAAACTGGGTGTCGCAGCAAGCTGCGGGGTACAATACCCAGTTTGTAATTAATTGCTGTTGTATACTAAACGTGATTAATTTTCGTACAAATTAATCACGTTTGTAAGTTGGAAAGCAAAGCTTTCTAACTTCTCAGGAATCTCTGATTCCCGAGATATACAAAAGTCCAGCGCAATAATGTTCGATTATTTTGTGCTTTTAGTATAATATACCTAAAGATGAATAGTTATTACCAAGCGAATCACTAAATTCTTGAACTCTGCCAAGCATCTTTTGTCTTGTATCTATAATCATGGACAAACCGCTTATCAGAGGAATTGCTTTCTCGCTCAATGCGAATTTTTTAATTGCATATTGAATCATACCTACTAATTCTATTTCCTCGCCTAAAAGAACCTTTGTATCCTGTAATAAGGTATTGTAACATTCTTTTGCCTTTCTTAAATCACCATATGTGATGCGGGATATGCCATCAATTTCTATTTGATATATGTTTGCATATCCTTTGCATTCCTCAAATTTGGCTGCGAGAGGCTTATATTTGTTTAAAATAATCTTTTCTTTTTCAGTTATAGCTGATAATATTCTATTTGTCTCTGCTGAAGATATTTCATTCTCAATAAGATACTCAACTATATACTTGGATGCTACAGAATCCAATTGCAGAAATGAAGATTCAAGTGAAAGGTAATCATTTAAAAACAAAGTTAGGTTATGCGCCAATTTTATAAATGATACCTTTTCTAAATCTTCTTTTTTCTTTGCTTCGCGCTTATCCTTTGCTTTATGCTGATATAATGCAATCCTTTGCTCAATGCTTTGATACACCTCTGTTTCTGTGTCTTGAATTTTATCATTGCCATTGCAAGATACCATTCCTAAAATACTACTATAAACCAATGCTGCAATTGTTCTTTTCATGTTAAACACCTTCTTGTTAGTTTTATTTTTCACATGTTAGATTATTAATGTCAGTGACTATATATTAGATTAATCCTTAAGATTCTTAAGGCACTTTTAAATACAATAAAGAGATACACAGTTATATCCAATTCAACAGAACCGACTATAATTACTTATGAAAATGGTAAGATTAAATGCGCTCTAATCTCGCCGTCAACATAATTGGATTAAAAAAACTTAAAATAATTCATGAGACGTTTGGCTTCGCCCTAATCTTCGAGGGGAGCGGAAGTTTCACTCAGGAAAAGTGATAAAATATATATATAAGGACTGACATATATGGTACACATGGACAGGAGACGATTCTTATTCAGTGGATTGGCAGCTTTAGTAGCCCTAAGCACGCCCAACATAGTTGATAAAGGTGTGGAGATGGTTGCGAGGGCTGGTGCGGAAGAGAAACAAGTCTATCAAACTATTGGAGATTATTATGATTCAGGAACACCTTCTGATAAAATGCCTGGTGCGAGACAATGTTCTGCTGATAGAATTGAAGATGAACTATTAGGATTTTCAGGGAGGGATTGGGTGGATTATTATTTTAATAATCCTTCTTATCGAAATGCATTTCAACAGTTATTTAGGGAAATGGATGGTAAAGCTATACCTATTAATTCTCCAGAACATAGAGGAATTACTTCTGTTTTTGACTTTAAAAAATTTAATGATTACCTTAAATCAAATAAAGATAGCATAAGTTCAGTTACTCTGTGGTATGATGGATTTATGAGTTTTGGAAGCACTTATGATTCAATTGTTATCCCTATATATCCAAATATTGTCACCAAAATAGAAAAATTATAAATACCCTTCTATACAATTATGTAATATCATGAAAAAGAGTGTATTTTTTTGGGTTTATTTATTTTTATTAGGATTTTCTTTATTAAATGCACACGCAGTGGGTACAAAAGGAACTGCAATGGAAGGGGATACATATTTAAATTCTCCTGAAGCAGCCCAAGAAGCTGTCAACGGCGGCACAAATGGTCCAGCTACTCTTCAAGTTGATGCAAATGTCAAAACTAATCATGGTTCTGACTTAGGGATGAAATCAGGAACAACTGTTACTGCAAGTCCTGGTACTGTAACTTTAACCTCAAAGGACACCATCACCGAAGACTCTAATTCATATACAAACGTTGAAAACCTCGTTCTTACAGAAAACACAGTTTCAGTTGATACCGCAGAAAGCTTAGAATCAAACAATGTCAAAGCAACAGGTGTAGTAGAGTTTTCACAAATGAAAAATACTGATGCATTTGATGCAAAGCATTTAGATGCAATTGAAATAACTACTCCTTCTGGCACTGTAACAATGACTAATGTAAATGACATCAATTATCTCAACGGCAATTATAATTTTGAACACGCTGATTATATCAAAACAAATAATTTTGAAGCAGTTAACATAAATGATTTTTCAAGCGATGCACAGAAATTCACAACAACCAGCGCAGACACTTTAACTTCTGATTGTTTAGAGATATCAAAAATAGAAAATGCTGAATTTATTATAGATGAAACAAAACTTTTCGACAAAACCAAAACAATAGAAATGAAAGATTGTTTGGGAAATAATATTAATTTTCAGGGTAATGACGACGGTTCCGCGCTGATTGTAAGCAAAGATACTCCTTATAGTTATTCCATCGCCAAAGGAACTCTTACCATTTCTCACGACGGGTATGATGAGGTGTTATCTACATTCTCAACTGCCGCAGGAATAATGAATAATAATGGATTAACAATGATAGAAATGAATCCGACGACGGCTTACACGCAGAAAAATAATGACAATTATTTAGACAAGGGCAATACGTTAAAAGACTTCAGCATATATATCCCGAAGAATGCTGACAAATATCTTTTATTTATAAGAAAAGCACAGGAAGAGGCAGAGCCTATCATTGATTACTGTCTGCAATGCGGTTATATGGATTTTATAACACACAAATTTGTATTAAAAGGTATTGTGAACTATTTAAGGCCTGTGTTTAATGATAAGTTTGAATTAATTACTCCTAAGCTAAGCATTGTTTACAACAGCACAGATAAATATAATAATGTAGTGTTTGAAATGGACGAGAATAATGTAATAGCCAACAACCTTGTTATTTCAAATGATAATATCAATAACATAAATACTGACAAAATAATAGCATTTGTTTACAACGGCGAATATCATCTTTATGAAAGTGTAGAGAACGGAGAAGTAGTAGGGAGAATTAAGGTGAATTATTATTTTGCGCCGTATACAATAAAGAAAATCTCAACAGATTACGGCAAAGAATATCATAAGCCATTGATATTTGAAAATGGCGCGCTGATTATGGACAAGGAAGGAAATACGCTGACAATAAGAAGTCAAAATCAAGGGAATGCAATCAATGTTTTGAAAGAGGATATTTATAATTATGACAAGAAGTTTGAAGATTGCAAACTCATTTCAGAATCTTTGTTTGGCTCTATGAATTTATTTGAGTGGATTAATGAATAGGTATAAAGTAAGATAGTAGGATGGTTTGATAGTAAGAAGATACTACGAATGGAACGATGGAAAGGGGTCGTTACCATCAAACCTTCTTACCTTCCAACCATCTTACCTTATACTTGAATAAAAAAGCTGATGCTCAATGATTAATAAAATAAACAAGAAAAGTCAAATAACCCTCTTTATATTAATTGGGATTGTTTTTTTAGCAGTAATAGCGCTAATTTTTTTCGCTGAATTTACTAAAGGTGATAATGGTTATAAAAACAATGCAGTGCCGTCAGATGTTTCAGCACATATAAATGCAGTCAACAAATATGTTTCTGAATGCTCGTTGTACACTCTTGGCAAAAATGCAGGCTATAATAAGTTTACACCTTATTTGTTGGCAGGTTTAGATGAATCTAGTCAGAATATTAATGAATTCTTTGAAAAGGTTATGCCTGGCTTAATTAATCTGGAAGCATTGAAAGGATATGAATCACATTATAAAAAAACAAGCGCAGAGGCTGAGTTCGGAGCAACTGATACCTTACTAAAGATAAAACATGATTATATTCTAAAAAAAGAATCTAAAATATTCAATGGAAGGGAATTTGAAACAAAAATGAATGTAAGACTCAAAAAGCTCAGCGATAACGCAAAAATAGCTCAGGATGAAAAAGACATTAATCTTAATGAAATGAATAAACTAAATTTCAAAAAGGATATTGAATTAATGGACAAAGCCGAGGTTTTTGTTTTTACAGATGAAACCTCAATAATTAACAATATGCCTTATAAATTTATTTTTACGAAAGAAAAGTAGTTGGGTTAGTTTCAACAAAATTATTTGCATTACCACAAAAATCATTACACTCTCTTGTTTTTGATTAAGCTCATTTCCTTCCTCATCACATTTTACAAATGAAAATTAATCACTTTTAGTATAGTTAAGTTATAAATCTTGATGACAAAAAACTAAGTGAATTAAGCAATAAAAGAAAAGAGATAAATCTGCTTATTGCGTTATAATTTCTTTAATGCATCATCTATTTCTCTTCGTTCATATTCACCAATTCGATGATGTAATCCTGATACTATCCTAAATTTAGAATAAAGAAGATTTAATAGATATCCAACTAAGTGTTCTCTTCTCCCTTGAGAAACATCTTCTTCTTTAATATAAATAGAAACAAATGATTTTAAGCCATCATTAAATTGTGAATCTGATATAATTTCTACACCAAATGTAGCCTTTAAATGTTTTATAGCATTTGAAATTAATATTTCACATCCTTCAATATCTCTTAAGGATTGTTCTGAAAAATGCCCAACTAAACCAACATATGTGGTTCTTATCCCTACTTTTTTTACTGCTTTAATTTTATCTAAAAATATCAAGTGATAATAGCCAATATTATAGCAATTTTCAGAATAAGTACCTGTAAATATTTTTTTCTCGTTCATTAATTCAAATAAGTCTCTATCAAATTCGTCAACAGATACTTCTTGCTTTTCTAATTTACTTGATAATTCATTAAGAACATTCTTCAATTTTGCCTCAAGGTCTTCCATAGCTAAAGAGAAGGACAAGTAATATTTAAAAATTATGATAATAAGCAGTATCTCCAAAAGATTTTTGATTTAGGAAACTTAAACCAACCTCATCTCAAAAAAGCTGCTGAGATAAAATTCAACATAAAACTTTCTGACGTTGATAAGAATTCTCACTTAACTATGGATGGTGATGAATTAAAAACATTAGACATTACTTTCAAAGACGACAATTCAGAGCTCGTCATGGAGAACCCTTTAGCGCATGACAAACCACAGTATAAATATGCTGATGAGTTTAAAGATACTGATGGTGATGGATTAACAGATAATATGGAATTGAACAATAACCTTGATCCACACAAACAAGATACTGATGGAGACGGATTAACTGATTATCTGGAAATTATGATATATACTAAACGTGATTAATTTTCGTACAAATTAATCACGTTTGTATATACAAAAGTGCAAAATAATGTTCGATTATTTTGTACTTTTAGTATATCCTACTGATGCAAAAGAATACAATACTTATCCAGAAATAGGTTATGAAGATGATTACAAGTTCGTAGAGTATTTTCTAAGCAATCCTGCGATATTTAATGAAGTGAAAACATTAGGCATAGAAGATGATCCTTTGCAGGACAGTGATGGTTTCCATTTTCTAATAATAACTCTTAGTGAAAAATAGCCTGTCGGCAGGACTTCGCTGAGAGCGGTTTCACACTGAAAAAGTAGTAAAATATATAAATCTATGGATAATACTTTATTATATAATGGATAGAAGAAGATTATTGCAAATAGCTGTTGCTGGATTAGTAGCTTTAGCTACGCCTCAAGTAGTTGACAAAGGACTGGAAATGATTGCAAGTGTGAGTGCGGAGGAAAAGGAGAAAAAGCCAGAAACAGTAGATGATATTTTGGCAGGAACCTCTTTTGAAGAGGTTTGTTCTGATAATTATGCTGAAAAAACAAAATATGGAAATGTAGTTGTGTTCTTTTATGATAAAAATGACACTAATGGTGCATCTACAAGGTTGGCTCAAGTTTACAGAAGTATTGAACTTGAATACAAAGCGAATATAATTTTTTTAAAATTTGGAGATTCTATACAAAGAAAGGATTCAAAAAAATACGTACCGGAAGTTCCGTATACTTTATTTTATAAAAAGGGAGAAATTATTGATCAGTTGGCTGGTGGGCCAAAAGAGGATTTTAATTTGGAAATCTGGACAAAAGATTTTAGAAAAGGTCTAGATAAATTATATAAATAAAAATGTAAGTGTTAGATATGTTTAAAAAAAAGAGGATATTTATTTCAATCATTGTATTATTTATATTAATCTTAGTTTTACCATTCACATTTTCTTTTGATGTTACTGAGGAAACTGCATCGGATTTCTCAAACAAACAACTCTCCTCCTCCGATTATTCCTCCCCCTCTGCATATCCAGACATTTTCTCCAATCCTAATTTCCAGGTCAATCAAGTTCCGTCACAATATGTTTCTCAAATTCCACCAGACAAACTCCAAGGCAAAACTTCTCAGCTAAAAAAAGAGCAAGTTCCTTTTCTCTCTGATTCTCAAATAAAAGGATTAAATGGAGATGATGTTTCTAATATTATCAATCAATTAACTCCATCTCAAGAAAGCTCTTTAACAACAGACCAGCTTTCTCATTCTAATAATCTTGAAGAAGTTTCAGACTTAAGCAATCTCAACCAAAAAAACATGCAAAACGCTGCTCAAATAAAATTCAACATAAAACTTCCTGACGTCGATAAGAATTCTCATTTAACTATGGATGGTGATAAATTAAAAACATTAGAAATCACTTTCAAAAACACAGAGCAATTAATCATGGAGAATCCTTTAGCGCATGACAAACCACAGTATAAATATGCTGATGAGTTTAAAGATACTGATGGTGATGGATTAACAGATAATATGGAATTGAACAATAACCTTGATCCGCACAAACAAGATACTGATGGAGACGGATTGACTGATTATCTGGAAATTATGATATATCCTACTGATGGAAACAAGTATAATACATTCCCTGACGCTGGATTCAGCAATGACAAAGAATTCGTTGACTTTTACTCAACAACAGAAGATGCAGAGTTTAATATTGGCGGAGTTAATGTTATGGAAACATTTAATATTTACAATGACCTTGCAAAAGATTCTGATGGTGATGGTATATCAGATCTTAAAGAGTTCTACATCAATTACAACCCTGAAAATAATGATATAGACAATGATGGCCTAAGCGATGGCTATGAAATCAAAAATGCTTTAGACCCGAAAAATCCTTCAGCACTGCCAAACATGATATTAAGCAAGGATTGCAAAGATTGTCTTATCAAAGTAAAAGGGAATAAAGAGGATTATTTCAAGATAAACTTTAATCAGGATTCTTTTAGTATAGACACGAATGCAAAGGTTTCTATCGGCGGAAAAGCAATGGATTATGCGATGTTTACTGCGCTAGATGAGTCAGTAACATCAATATCAGCTGCACAGGATAATTCAATAGAATTAACTTCGACAAGAACAGAAGCTGGCTATATCTTTTCCTCAGAAAATACAAACAGCACCATCACCAGCAATAATTACAAAGAAATTGTTCTCGGAAAAAGCTCTAAATATGAAACAGTTCTTAACGACGGCGTTATCTACGCAGAGCTTAATTCAGCTGGAAGATATGAATATATTAGTATTCCGATGAAAAGTTTTGCGATTGTGAGAAAGGAAAAAGAGAATTATTTTATATATATTGACAAGCCAAGCAAAAGATTAAGTTATGACGAATACAAGAATAAATTAAACAATAACAACAAATTAGAAGATAATACTTTAGAAAATAACAACATAGAAGATAATACTCTAGAAAATAACAACATAGAAGATAATACTCTAGAAAATAACAATCTAAAAGACAATAATCATAAGAATAATAAACTAAAAAACAAAAACTCTGCATATATCAGCGCAGAAGAACATATAATTAATTTAAACGGCAAAGTTACCTTTCTTAAAAACGAGCCGTACAGTTTCGTAGAGCATCCTCTTTATTTAAGTTATGACAATGAGAATAATGCTGAGCTGATATTTGATGCAAATAATGTTTATGTAAACCTAACTATAACTAATAATAATATTGACTGCTCAGAAAACAGAACAATAAGCGATGTTTATTCTGGTATGTTTTTGGTTTCAGAGCAGTGTATCAACGGGAAAGTAGAACGGACTGGAAAATTTATTGAAGCCCTGCCGGGTTATGTCAAAAGATATTCCGCTAGTTTTCATAATGGTATTGGTTATTTTGACAAAGAAATGTTTAGTCAAGAGACAAATGAGAGGATAACTCTGGTTAGAATGATTTCTGTTCTTAATTATGGTGAGGTAAACAGGCTAAAAGAAGGATGGCAGAAACTAAAAAGCAGGCTGTGGGTTGGAGAGAATCAATAGGCGAATTAACAGAGTATTATTTGAAAAACTCAAAAGATGAAAAAAAGGTGAAGAAAATCAATAAGCGAATTAATAAGAAAGCAACAATAATTACTTGGTTTATAATAATCTGTTTAGTATTACTTATAGGAATTATTCTTTATACTTATATGACACAGGTAAGCATTAAGCCATTAAAGTTAAAAACAGACGAGCTTAAGATAGTAAAAGAATACACCGAGATTTGTTTAGGAAATGTTCTGGATAACTCATTGTTTATTGCAGCGAAACAAGGTGGCTATATCTGGCCCGAAACCACTATTGAAACACCTTTTGGCAATACTTCAATAGGTGCAGCTAAAAAAGAAACAAGCGAAATGCAGATATCAAAGTATATTACTAATAAATTACCCTCATGCCTGAATAATTACAGCTTTTTCCAAGAAAAAGGATTGGTTATTAAACAGGGTTTATTGGTTTTAAAAACAATAATTGGTGAGAATAATATTAACGCAATTGTAACCATGCCTGTAAAAATAGTTGATAATTCATCTAATGTTCAAGTAGTACAATTTACTAAAGAAAAAGAGATTAGATTAGGCAAACTTATTCAGTATGCTAAAGAAGTTCTTGAATATGATGATGTTGGATTATCTTATTTAAGCACGCTTGATGTTAATACAACCATAATAAAACAAGATAATAATATTGTCTATGTCTTTGAAGATGAAAATTCGCTGGTAAAAGACGCAAAGTATTTATTTATGTTCGCAAAGGAAGTAGAATAGTGTAAATAATAAACAAATACAGAAAGTTATTATAGTTGAATAATGAAAAAAAGAGGATATTTAGTTATAATCTCAGTAGTAGCAATAATTCTTTTAGTTAGTTTTGCCGCTGGAGAATGCACTGCCCCATCAAGTAATCTTACATCAACTAATTTTGTTATAGATAAAAATACAGAGCTATGCACAGCAGATTACAATATTAATGAAGGTATAATTATTGGCAATGATAATGTTCTGCTAAACTGCAACAATGCAAAAATAATCGGTGAGTTTAGCGGTATAGGAATTAAAATAGAGGAAAAGAATAATATCAAAATAATTAACTGCACTATTAAAGATTTTTCAACAGGCATTTATATAGAGGATTCAACAAAAATAAGCATTACTAATAATATCTTAGATAATAATCGAATAGGAATTATTCTTGAGAATTCTCCAGATATTGCAATGAATAATAATATTGACACAAGTTATTTAAAACCAATAGAAATCATTGAAACAAATGACAATGAAAAAAATAAAGAAAGTAATAATGAGCCTGATTCTGAAAATGCTGGAACTAACATCACAGAAACAAATGATGAAAAAGAAACAGAAAATGAAAATATAAAAGAAACAACTGAACAAAGCAAAGAAAAAATAAAAGAAAACTTAAAAGAAATAAATAAAAGTTTAAAAGAAATTAATAAAGAAACAGAAACCTCCTATTTAAAAGAGACTGTGATAAACAATCCGCCTGACACATTTCTTCCAGTAAGAACCTCTGACAAAATAAAAGCACTGCAGTCAGTAGAAATCTCAAAAACAAGAACTTTAGCAATAGATAAAACAGGAAAAGAAAAAACAACGTATAAAACAGCGATAAAAGCACTAAAAGATATTAAGGGGTTGGTTATTTACGAATATTTCCCAAAATCAGTTGCAGAAAATGTCAAAGAAATTAATTTTGAGAGTGATAATGATTTTGGCGATGCTGATTTTGAAAATAAAAACACCAAATTTATTCTTATTGAAGAAGACCCTTTGGTAAAAAAAGAGGTTGGTGATTTAAAAAAAGATGAAGTTGTCACTATTACTTACAGCCTTGATAGAGCAATCTCAGGAGACACAAACCCCAGCAGTGTTGTGACAATAGAGAATTCATCAAGACTGATTAGCACATTAGCCAATATATCATACATATTAGCATTGTATCTTGTATTAGTGCTTGTTAAAAAATACAAGGCAGATAACCTGCTTAAGGAATTCAAAACCAAAACAAAAAAGTTGTTGGGTGTGCCTTTTCCTATTGCTTACATTGTGCTTTCAGTTGTTCCAAGTGTAAATTATAGATTTCTGGCAAGCGAAAACATGGCTGTTTTGTTTTATGTTGTGATGATACTTATTTTGTTAGGAATAATAATCTCTTTGGTGAAAAAGAAGGAATGAGAAGCTTTAACTTTATCAGTCTGCTCAGTAATATCTTTGAGCTTGTTCTCAACTTGTTGAAGATGGGAGCTCATTTTCCCACCTCAAAGACTTCTCCACATTCTGTGCCGAAGATAATCTCTCCTACAATCTCATATTCGCAAAAATGTTTTTTGTTTTATAAAATTGGTTAATTATCGATAATTTTTCGGTTTTCTCCGAAAAGCTGTCTGTTCCACTACTGCATATAGTTTTAAATAGAAAAGATTACAAATTCATTATATGTACAACTTAAAACAATTTAATGGAACTTTTAAGGGCATAATTGGTGAATGTCTCTTTAAATTTACTAAGAAGGATGTTATTATTCCTAAATTTTTTAATAAAAATAAATATTCTCTAATCTTTGGAAGATATTTTAATGAAGCACAGATTAGATTTCTTATTGATAACTGGTATTCAATAGACGCAATAGAAATATTATTTGAACGTGGAAGGAATAAAATAATTCTTTACGAAGTTAAAACAAATAATTATGAAAGAATAGAAAAAGGATTCAGAACAAAAATAACACAATCAACTGTAGATATTTACAATAAAGCAAAGAAATTAGGTTTTGATGTTAAGACAGCTTATGTTCTACTCCTCGATAATTGGAATTATGGTGTTGAAATAAATGAATTTAAAGCAGAGGATTTTTGTGTTGACAGACCAAAAGTATATGACAAACATTAGTGTAAGTATAGCTACTTTTCTTTATATTGATAACTTGTTTGATATAAAATTATACCAAGAAAAATATAAAGAAAAGTAGCCCCGGACGGATTCGAACCGTCGTCCAAGCCTTTCTTTACTTAGGTTTTAAAGCCAATCATAATTAAGCTCCAAAGGGCTCGATGATGGACCGCTACACTACGGGGCTGTCATTGGTGATGTTAGTGTAGCAAAAGTTAAAGGCTATTTAAAAATATTTCGCTGAGAAGATTATAAGAAAGGGATTATCCATCGTATTATAGAAAAGAGGGTATACTTTCAAAAGAGTTTATATACTAAAAGTGCAAAATAATCGAACATTATTTTGCACTTTTGTATATACAAAAGTGATTAATTTGTTCGAAAATTAATCACTTTTAGTATAGAAAAGAAGTTATACTTTCAAAAGAGTTTATACAATCAGTTCACGCATTCTGCAAATTTTCCAGATATCCTTCTTCAAGATAATATTTTGATTTTGACTTGCAGTAATAAACAGTTATTTTTGTTCTTGAATCATTGTTGCTCAACCCGAGAACATCTATTAATTTCTGGATAACTCGCTCTTCATTTATTTTATACTGCTCATATAGAATTATATCCACATCCATGATATCTGAATCTCGTATAAACACGCGGTTATTAACAGGCTCATTATTTACTCTGAATACCCATGCCTCGCTGTTATATTCGTTAGAAGTCCTTTTTATATCAACCTTTAGTTCTTGTGTTTGGCTTATTTTTAATGCAACAATCTCATTAAATGTTTTTAGCTGAGACTGCATTAAACAATTAATCATCTCTTTTGCCTCTTCAATATTCTTGCAGAAGAACTCTTCATTGAAGTTTATATTATTCTGCGCAACATATTTTAGGTATATAACCCATCTTTCGCTAGAAGATTCTTCATTTTCTTGAATTTCTCTTACAGATACTCCTCTTATAGATTCTTCTTTTCTTGCCTCTATTCTTATATCTAATTTAAGCATAGATGTTTCATACACAAGTACTTCATTCGTTTCAATGACCTTTTTCCACATACAGTATATTAATGTGTATACTAGTTTATATATTTTTCTTTTTTGAACCGAAAAACAGCAAGTGAAGCTCCCAATCGCAGCAAAACTATGAGAATTTCTTTCTGATTAAACAGAAAAATATAAAAAGCGCACTATAGTCACTATAGTAATATGAAAGAAAATAGCTCTACAACCATATGGATAAAAGCTAAAACCAAAGAATTATTGGATAAAGCAGGAAGTAAAGGTGAAACTTACGATGACATAATAAATAGACTGCTTTCCAAAAGCATAACTCAAATCCCTGTAAATGTAAGCAATCTTAAGATTTACAGGCAAGGTGTTGAGGCAAGACCTTATTTTGTGTCAATACCTTATGTTTGCGCACTTAAAAGATTGGGTATTAAAACTTCTTTTGCTTATTATGCTGGTAAGAAAAACTACAGTTATTGGAGTCAGGATGTTACAACAAAGTTAGCAATGGAAGAGATTATGAAACATGTTAATGATGGCAGTTATATTCAAAAAAAAATTAGTGAATGGGAATTTATAGTTGAAGAGCAAATAGCAATAGAAAAAAAATTAACTAATTTAGGGAAAATGAGTAATGAGGAGTTAATTGGAACTCTTCGGAAAATCAAAGCAGTCATAGAATCCTCATGGGAAATAGGAATAATGATAGAATTATTTGACCCCGACAGCGAAGGCATTATTATGGAACTGCTCAATAAGTATGACAAAAATAATATTTCCCAAAAAGAGTTTCAAATGCTTTGCTTGCCTGAGATATTAACTTATATTCAAAAAGAGCTTCTCAGCCTTTATGAAATTGCAGAAAAAAAAGATTATGGACAATTAGATGAGCATGCCCGCAGATTTTTCTGGATAAAAAACACATGGGCAGACACAGTTGTATTGGACAAAAATTTTTTCAGAGCAAAGATTGCAAGGCTTGAAGAGGAAGGCATAAATTTCAGGTTAGAACTGGAAAAGATTTATGAAAATCTAAATAATCTTAAAAAAGAAAGGAAAAGGATTTTGGAAAATAAAACCTGCTCAGTTAAGATAAGAAGGGCAGTTGAATTTTTTGAGATAATGACACTATGGAGAGAGAGAAGAAAAAAATATGCGCTAATCAGCAATCATTATCTTAATCTGTTTGCAAAGGAAATTTCTAAGCGCTCTAACGTCAAGCACGAATTATTAATGTATTCTTATGCAGATGAGCTTGAATTGCCGATGGATGAAACCTTTGTTGAAGAGCTCAGAAAAAGAGAAAAAATTTGCCTCCAATATGTTGATGAGCAGGGAATTCATTTTGTCTCTGGGAAAGTTGTAGAGGATTTTGTAGAAGAGATAAAAGGCATGACAGAGCAGCAGGTTGCAAGGCTCTACGGCAATGTTGCCAACCCAGGCAAAGTTGAAGGCATTGCAAAAATAATTTTCATAACATCTGATATGATCAAGATGGAGAAAGGCGACATACTTGTCTCACCTTGTACAAGACCAGAATATGTGCCAGCAATGAAAAAGGCTTCTGCGATTATTACAGACGAAGGAGGCATCACCAGCCATGCAGCGATTGTTTCAAGGGAATTAGGCGTGCCTTGTATTGTTGGATTAAGGAACGCAACTGATGTGATTAAAGACGGCGATTTAATTCTGGTTAATGCAAACCATGGGATTGTGCAGATAATGAAGAGGAAGGGATAATATTTTTATTTTTTATTTTAAATGTTTGCATTGGTAATTTTTTATTAATACACTCCGATTCAACAGTATTTAATATTCTTCAACTTCGGAAAATTTTAGAAAAAAGATGGAAACATTTATATATTAGTTAAGCTACATCACATTTAATAAGCTTAATTTGTGATGTAGAATGGATATAAAAACTCTTGCAAAAAGACTGGAAGGGCTTCATACAGTGGAAACTATTCAAGACAAGCTTAAAATCTCCAGAAGAACAGCGATAAATTACGTTTCAACGTTAAGAAAAGAAGGATATGTTAATGCATTAAGAGGCCGCGGAAAAAGATTATACTCTATTTCACCCATTATTATGAAGCTGGATGGAGAGCTTGGATTGCATGAAACAATAAACAGGTATTCAAATGTAAAATTAACTATACCTTACCATAATAGAATTCATGGAAAAAAATATAGAGTAGAAGATGCCATTATTGAAGCGATAAAAACAGAAAATTATAGAGTAATAATTGCTGCTATGCCTTTATTTAATCATGTAAAAGACTGGAGTTTATTATACAGACTGGCAAAAGAGAATAATGTTGCGAACAGAGTCGGTGCACTTTATGATTTAGCAAGAACGATAATAAGAACAAAAAAAATGGATAAGAGAACAGAACTCAGCCTTAACAGATATAGAAAAAAGGCATATCTTATTGGAATAAATCAGGAAAAAGAGTATAAAGATATAGGCAAAAAATGGAATGTTGTAATTGGATTAAGAAAAGGAGATTTGATGAGATTAAAAGAATGGTAAGTATAAATGAATTATTGCAAATTATTGCAGGAAAAAGAAAAGTGAACCAACATTAAGGTGATTGCAGCATGATAGATTATAATGAACAGTCAAAATTGTTTGAAGCAATAGGCAGAATATTGAAAAGAAAGATTGAAGTGTATTTAATCGGCGGCTCAGCCATGCTTTTTTACAATGCGAAAAAGGCAACAAAAGATATAGATATTGTAACTGCTTCAAAACCTGATTTTAACGAATTAATAGATGCTCTGAAAAAAATGGGATTTTATGAAAAGCCGCCATTTATTAACATAAAATATAATGAAGTTGCAGTCGATAAACCAAAATTTATGATATTAAAAGACTGGCGAATAGATATATTTCTCAATAAGATTGTTTGTTTTGTTCTTACTGACACAATGAAATCAAGAGCAACACAATCACATGAATACTCTAATCTTATTGTGAAAATAATTTCTCCTGAAGACATAATCCTGCTCAAATGTGCAACAGAAAGAGAGGGTGACAGGATAGATGCAAAACAACTAATTGATAACTATAATATAAATTGGTATACAATAATAGAAGAAGCAGGACATCAGTCAAGATTAGGGCAAGATTTGTTTGTGGTTTACCTGTATGATTTTCTCGGAGAGCTTAAAGAAGATTTAAAGGCAGATATCCCTCTAAAAGTGATAAGAGAAATAAGAATGATTGGTGAAAAGGCAATGATAAAACTGATAAAAGAAAAAGAGGATAGAAGGAAGAGAAGAGGTAAGTAACTGAGAAAGAGGAGAAAGAAAAAGGATAAATAACAGAAAGGAAAAGAGGAAAGGGGAAAGAAAAAATATAGCGTGAAGAAAGTTTAAATGACTTCTTCTCAATGGAATTTTTTATATATAGGCACGGACATTAATTATTGAGCATAAGATTCCGTGCCTATATGTTGCAAACACACTAATTTTAGTGATAAGACTTTATGTGTTTGCAACATTGAACGAACTAA
>Ga0209211_10003244_pt1 | contig 26845 bp, 25 predicted proteins | sample RifGroA2_FD_183992 | JGI IMG/M metagenome (GOLD analysis project Ga0209211, IMG submission 183992) | Groundwater microbial communities from Rifle, Colorado, USA - Groundwater A2 (SPAdes) (version 2) | ecosystem: Environmental > Aquatic > Deep subsurface > Groundwater | place: Rifle, Colorado...
ATGTCGGCATCGCCCAGACCGACATTCCCATCGTCTACCTGGTCGGCGGCACCGCCACCTTCATCAGCGCCCGGCTGATCGGGCACTGGGCCGACCAGCACGGCAAGGTCGAGACCTATCGGCTGGTCGCCCTGCTCGCCCTGGTCCCGACGCTGGTCCTCACCCACGCCGGCGTGCTGCCGCTGGGGGGCTGGCTGATCATCTCGGCCAGCTTCTTCGTTTTGATTTCCGGGCGGATGATCCCGGCCATGGCCATCATCGCCTCCGCCGCCCAGCCCAAGCTGCGCGGCACCTTCCTGTCGCTCAACGCCACCGTGCAGTCGCTGGCCATGGGCCTGGCCACCACGCTGGCCGGCTTCCTCACCTCGCTCGACGCCAGCGGCCGCATCGTCGGCTATGCGCAGGTCGGCTACGTCGCCGTGGCGGCCAACCTGCTGGCCATCTGGTTCGTCGCGCGCATCGTCATGCACGGCAGGAACGCCTGACCACTTAGAATTCAATCCCCGGCCACGTGGCTGGCCCCCTTTCAACAAAGGCAAAAAATGTTCGACGATCTGGCCGGCTTCTTCATCCAATGGGCCATCACCGCCCTCTCCCTGTGGGGCGCCAGCGTCGTCTTCAAGGGCATCCGCTTTTCCAGCACCTCGGCGCTCATCGTCGCCGCCCTGCTGCTTGGTTTCGCCAATGCCGTGCTGCGCCCGCTGCTCGTTTTCCTGACCCTGCCGCTGACCCTGCTCACACTCGGGCTGTTCGTCCTGGTCATCAACGCCCTGCTCCTAATGCTCGTCGCCAAGGTGGTCAGTGGTTTCAGCATTTCCAGCTTCTGGACGGCCTTTTTCGCCAGCTTGCTCATCTCCATCCTGAGCCTCGCTCTCGGCACCCTGGCGCCGAATGCCGAAACGACGATCTACCGCCTGCCGCCCAACCCGTCAGTGCAAACCATTTCCGCCTGAGCCATCGCCATGAGCCAAGCCGCCTACTGGATCCTGCGCTGCGAACATCGCCTGCTGACCGTAGCCGGCGCCGGCGCCATCTTCCCCACCGGGCTGGCCGCCGACTTCGGTCACCCCGAAAACCCGCTGCAGGTCGGCGAACTGCATGGCCAGCCCTGCTACGCGGCCGACGTGCCGCAGCACCCGGACATCCCCGGCGGCGAAGCCACCTCGCTACGCGCCATCTTCCAGATCGCCGGCCGCGAAACCTTCGCCCTGGCCGGCCGCGCCACGCAGTTGCTCGACTGGCAGGCCAACCACCGTTTCTGCGGCAAGTGCGGCACGCCGACCGCCATCAAAGCCGGCGAACTGGCCATGTCCTGCCCGGCCTGCGGCCTGCTCGCCTACCCGCGCATTTCGCCGGCCGTCATGGTCCTCGTGCGCAATGGTGACCAGCTGCTGCTCGGCCGCAGCCCGCATTTCAAGCCGGGCGTCTTCAGCGCCCTGGCCGGTTTTGTCGAACCCGGCGAAACGCTGGAAGAATGCGCCGCCCGCGAAGTCCGCGAGGAGGTCGGGATCGAGATCGCCAACCTGCGCTATTTCGACAGCCAGCCCTGGCCCTTCCCCAATTCACTGATGGTCGCCTTCTTTGCCGACTACGCCGGCGGCACGATCACGCCCGACCCGAACGAGATCGAGGACGCAGGATGGTTTGCCCCCGACGCCCTGCCCATCCTGCCCGAGCCGATCAGCATTTCGCGGCAGTTGATCGACGCGGCGCTGCAGCAGCCCTGAAGCCTGCTCTCCGGAATACCGGGTAGTTCATTTTGGTCATTTTTCCCGGTTGACCGTGGGACCAGCCACCTATCAGGACGCAGGATTCGGCCACCGGACTTTCGCCTGCTCCGGGAAGCTGCCATTCAGGCGGCCGACGGCCAGGCCGACGGCCAGGCCGACGAAAGCCAATCTCGCCAATGGTCTTCCGGCATCATCACGAGCAGAGCCAGCCCCGGGCGATCTGGATAGAGGGGTCGCCAGGCTATCCGCTGGTTCACTGGCGAATAATGTCGCCTTTTAACCCGAAGGTGATCGCGAGTACCTCATTGCGGGCCGATTCTCCGACACCATTTTTTTCCAAGACATGCATGATGTCGTCCGTTACGGCCATATATTCCGCTTCGCTGATGTTCATGCCTCGATGAGTCTCCAGCATGCTTCGTCCGCTATATATTTCCGGGCCGCCGCTACCTGCACCGAGGAATTCACGGTTGTGCTTCTTGATTTCCGCGACCCGCTCAGGCTTCTCCAGATAGGGCAGAAATCGAGCCTTGATGGTCGGGTTGTTCAGATGAGCCTCCACGATGTCATCGACAATTTTCGCAATGCCATCCGCGCCCCCGAGCTTTTCGTAAAGGGTAGTCATGTCTCCTCCTGTTCACGCCTGCCGATGTGAAATTTCCGTTTGCGCCGAACGACTCGAATGGATCCGAACATCCTGATCTACGCGGCATTTCCGGGCCAAAGTCGGCGTTAGCTTTCGGCACGTCTGTGCCATAAATCGAATCCGCGGGTTATTGGACTGTTGCGCATGTTGAGAGGCGTGGAATGCCAATCTCGCCCGGCTACCCGACGCTCGCACGAAAGCGGGCCTCTGCCTCACGAAACAACGACTTTGCGTGATCAACGTTCCATGCTTGTTCGGTCAGCGTTTCGTGGTCCCATTCACTTCGCGGAGTGGGTGGGGCGAAGAAATCACCGCCATAAACGTGAATCGCGCAAGTCATCTTCCCTATCGGATTGAGCACCGAATGGATGACGTCACGGTCGAGCGTCGCAACATCCCCAGCGCCCAGCGATTGGGCGCCTGCGGCGGCGATCGTCGGCCCTGTCCGTTTCCAGAAGACGTTGTCCTCGCGCCCCGTATAGATGCCGACGACCGAAAACATCTGGTGATTGTGCGGCATCAGGCTCATGCACGGCGCCCAGACAAAGCTGATGACGGTCAGGTCGGGCGATCGGTAGAGCGGCGTCAGTCCCGCATGTTCCGGCTCGCCAAGTTCGGCCATCATCCCGGCCCTGTCGGAAACCGCTTCGGCCACCAACTCACGAATCGCCGCATGGCCCCCGGCAATGGCGCCCAAACAATCTTGAATAAAACGATCCTTATTGAACATGAACCCTCCCAACTTGGTTCGTCGTGCCGAATAAGATCCTTCCAAGCGGGCGATTGTTTGGCCATCGGCCAGCATGCAAGCCCGTGTTTGCTATGACTGTTGCTTTTCTCCACAGGTTCCAGAGAAAACGCATCGGGGCACTTGGCAGACCTCACACCCGCTCGCCCCCAGCCCTGGCATCGGCATCTCCGCAAAAGCACTGAACTCCTTTCAAAACCGGCGGTCTCGCTCTTCATCTGGATAGAAATGTGCTGCAGTCGGGCCTAGAATAGGTGCTCCGGCCAGCCAGCTGCTTTACGCCAGCCAGCCTCCAACCATCTCCGGAGAACGCTATGAAGGGCGACAAGAAAATCATCGACATCCTGAATGACCTGCTGACGGGTGAACTGACCGCTGTCGATCAGTACCTGATCCACGGTGAAATGTATGCCGACATGGGCCTGAACGAGTTGGCCGAGAAGTCCATCCACGAGTCCGATCACGAGCGCCAGCATGCGCGCGCCCTGATCCAGCGCATTCTCTTCCTCGAAGGCAAGCCCGACCTCAGCAAGCGCGAAACCCTGAAGATCGGCAAGACGGTGCCGGAGATGCTGAAATCCGACCTCACCGTCGAATACAAGGTCGATGGCGACCTCAAGAAGGCCATGGCGGCCTGCGAAAAAGCCCAGGATTACGTCAGCCGCGACCTGCTCGGCGTCCAGCTTGAAGACACGGAAATGGACCACGCCTATTTCCTCGAAAAGCAGCTCAGACTGATCGACCTGGTCGGCCTGCCCAATTACCTGCAGAGCCAGATGGGTTCTGGCGCAGCGGCTTAAGGAGCGGACCCGATGAAAGGCGACAAGAAAGTCATCGAAGCCCTCAACAAGGTACTCAAGAACGAGCTGACGGCGATCAACCAGTATTTCCTGCATGCCCGGATGTTCCGCAACTGGGGCCTGGAAAAGCTCAACGACTACCAGTACAAGCAGTCGATCCGCGTCATGAAGGAAGCCGACGAGATCATCGAGCGCGTGCTTTTCCTCGAAGGCCTGCCCAACCTGCAAAATCTCGGCAAGCTGCTGATCGGCGAGCATGTCGTCGAATGCCTGGCCGGCGATCTCAAGTACGAGCGTGAAATCCAGCGTCCCTTGCTGATCGAGTCCATCGCCCTGTGCGAGGAGTTGCAGGACTACGTCAGCCGCGATTTGCTCGAGGAGCTGCTCGAACACTGCGAGGAAGCCATCGACTGGCTGGAAACGCAGCAGACGCTGATCAAGGATGTGACCCTGCCGAACTACCTGCAGGCGCACATGGCGCCGGGCGAAGGCTGAACCTTCCGTCCCCGCGAGAACCGCAGCCAGTCTGCGGTTTTTTCGTTCTGGCGTCCGCCGCCTGGCGACTAACCCGCCACTTGCTTGATATGACCATTGCTACGGTCGACTGTCGAAATTGCGATAAAACGGGGCGAGCACGGGCTACGGTATCGTTGTTGACCGTGACGCTCGATGCCAAAGACGACGAACAGATCAAATTGATTCCGGGAAAATGGGAGCCGAGGCTCCCGTTTCCTTTTCATCCTGGAACCCGCGTTGCAGGCGCCCGGCGCGAAGGGTCATCCGGGCGTAACTTTCAAGGATCACGCCGGATGGCGCTAACGGCAGATCAGAAAGTGTACTTCGCACCAATTTCGAAGGAACGCTCCGGCCCGGCATAGATACCCTGACGCAGACTCGCGATGTAGCGTTCATCGGTAAGGTTCTTGATTGCCGCGGTGAGTTTCAGCTGTTTGCTGACGTCGTAGCCGCCGGTCAGATCAAAGGTGTGATAGCTCGCGAGCTGGCCCTTCCAGACGCTGTTGCCGCTTCCCGTAATTGCTGTCGTGTTGTCACCGTGGCCGTACTGGTCATCGACATATCTCCAGGAGAGCATTGTCTTCAGCGGGCCGGACTCATAGGCAAGGCTGATATTCGCCAGCAGTTCCGGCGAATAGGGCAAGCGATTGCCCTTGTTGATGCCGCTGCCGCGATCTTCCTGGTAGTCCGCGGTGGGAATCCAGGTCAGGTTGGCATCCAGGCTGACTTTATCCCAACGGTACCCGAACCCAGCTTCCATGCCGCGATGTACGGTGCTTCCGGCATTGGCATTCGTCAAGCCACCGGAAATGGCCGGCGTGATCTGATTGTCGAAGTCCATCTGGAAGGCAGTCAGCTCATAGCGAAGCTGACCAGCCTGGCCGCGCACCCCCACCTCGATGTTGATTGACCGCTCGGCATCCAGTTTCTGATCAACGCCGGTCACGATCGACTGGCTATTCAGCGGCGGCGAGAACGCCTTATAGACGCTACCGTAAAGCTGCGCTCCCGGAATCAGCCAATAGGTTGCACCGATCCCCGGCAAGTACTCGGTGTTGGTGCTCCCCCCGTCATTGGCGCTGTTGCGCAGATCCTTCCGCTGCTGTTCATAGTGCTCGATGCGCAGACCCGGCGTGATCGACAGCTTCTCCGTCACATCGAAGCGGTTTTCGCCAAACAGGGCATAACTGACGGCGGAATCCACACGGTCCACGGTGATCGTTCCCGTGCGCGGATTGGCGCGGGTGGCGTTGATGTTCTGATCGACCATCTCCTCGTCCATGATGCGGATGCCGATCTCGGCCTTGTTGGCGATACCGAAGCTCTTGTGGGCAAAGCTCAGGCGGGAATCCAGGCCGACCCGCTCGAAGGCGCGGTTGTTGCCCGCCACGGCATCGGTATAGACCCAGCGCCCCGCAGCGGTCGAGGCCGTGTTATCGACCGCGAAACGCCAGTAATCGCGGTTCATCTCGCTCCAGTACAGAAGCGTGTTGAGCGTCATCTCCGGAGCGATCTCCCACTGATGATTGAAATCGAGCGATTTCCGCGTAGTCAGGAACCAGTCATCCGGCGCCGGATTGTATGAGGCACCAGCCTTGTACGCGTCGAGGAACAAACCGCGATAGGAAATGTTGGCGTCATTTTTGTAATGCGTAAACTTGACACCGATCCATTGGTTGTCGCCCAGCAGCATACCGCCCTTGAGCATCAGGTCTTCCATGTCGAAGCCCTTGTCCTGGAAACCGTCGCTCTTGGCGCGCGTGTAGAAGAGGCCAGCCTTGGCCTCGCCCGAGGACGACTTGCCACCGGCTTCGAGCGTGGCTTCCCGGTAGTTGTGCGAGCCAACTCGCCCCGCAATCGATACGCCGTCGATAGGCTCCTTGGTCTTGTAGTTGATCACGCCACCGATCGTGCTCGGGCCGTAGCGCAGCGCGGCAGCGCCTTTCAGCACCTCGATCTCTTCCATGCGCTGGATGCGCGGGTTGTAGTAACGCTGATTGCCCACGAACAGACCTGGCGCGACCGGCACGCCATCTTCCAGAATCAGCGACTTGTAGTCGGCGGCGCTCAATCCGCGAATGCCGATGTTGGCAACAACCGCAGACTCTTCTTCACCCTTGATGTGAACCCCGGGTACCGAATGCAATGCATCCTCTGTGGACAGCGGCTGAATGCGCTCAAGATCGGCGGCGCTGACGATGCTCACCGAGCCGGACTGCTTGGTCACGGCCTCTTCGCCACCGGCAATCACGTCAATGCGCGGCAACGTGATTTCCGTGGAAAGTGCCTGCATCGGATAGCTCACGGCCAACATGACTGCCATGGCAACCTTGTTCGGGCTGAAAATACCTCGGTGGAAGAGGGATGAGGGGATTCGGGACATCAGGCACTCCTTGAGCCAATAATTGAGTTTATGGCTGGCTGACGCAAGGGGCGCTGGCTGGCTAGACAATGGATTCGATGCAGGCGGACAACGCCGAATGGGTTGCACCGCAGAGCCGCAAATGGCTGACAACTAAAAGTCGACACCAGTGAAACGAAATATATCACTATTGCGAACGATTATCAATTGCCTTTAGCCAGAACGGCGCAGTTGATAGCGGGCAGCCCCATCTCAGCAAGGAGCGACAAAGCCTGGCGCACATGGAGCCGGGCGAAGGCTGTCCTGCCGACGCCGAATCCGCCAAAAGCCGCAGCCTGCCTGCGGTTTTTTCATTTCAGCGGCTTGCTGGCGCGCGATTTGCTGGCACCGGGAATCGACGCGGTCGTTTGTCGCAAACAGTACACACCGTTTAGTCAGGCTGCGAAAACGATAGTTGTTGACAACAATTCTCAACTGAATAAAATGAGAATTGTTCGCATTAAACGCAATTGAGGAGGCAGTTCATGTACGTCTGCGTCTGCAAGGCAGTCACCGACCGTCAGATTCACCAAGCCGCCCGGGATGGCGCCCGAACCTTGGGCGACCTGCGGCGCCAGCTTGGCGTCACCACGGACTGCGGCCGTTGCGCCTCCTGCGCCCACGCGTGCCTGAAGGAGGCGCGGCAGTGTGACGCCCATGGCGCCGCCTGCCTGCCGCTCGCCGCGTAGCCCGGATTTCCGTTTTGCGCGAAATTTCCGGTCGACCGTGGCGATCACCCGGCCGAAACTTGCCCCAGATCAGCAAAACCCTTTTCAAACCGGCGTAGAGTGACGGTCTCCCCGGCAAGACCAGAAATCCTTTGAACGTGACCACCTCCGCCTCTGCCGCCAACGCCATCCTGCTCGTCGGCCATCCCAACGTCGGCAAATCCGTCCTCTTTCACCGCCTGACCGGCGCCTACGTCAACGTTTCGAACTACCCCGGCACCACCGTCGAAGTCACCCGCGCCAGCGCCCGTTTCGACCGCGAGGCGATGCTCCTCGACACCCCCGGCGTGCTCGCCCTGCCGTCGCGCAGCGATGACGAACGGGCGACCATGCGTGCCCTGCTCAACGAATCGTCGCGCTGCCTCGTCCAGGTCGGCGATGCCAAGAACCTGCGCCGCACGCTGACCCTGACCGCCCTGCTGGCCGAACTCGGCCTGCCCATGGTGCTGGCCCTCAACATGCACGACGAGGCCGCCGCCCGCGGCGTCGTCGTCGACACCGCCGCGCTCTCCGAAGAACTCGGCATCCCCGTCCTGGCCACCGTTGCCACCGGCGGCGAAGGCATCGGCGAACTGACCCACGGCTTCGGCCACGCCCAGTGCGCCGAAGCCTTGCTGCGCTACGACCCCGAGATCGAGGCGGACATCGCCAGCATGGCCGAGGCCATCACCCGCCTCGCCCCGCACCCGCAAATAGCTGCCCGCGGGTTGGCGATTCTTTACCTCGGCGGCGATTCGGTCGTCGCCGACTGGCTGGCCGAGCATGCCGGCGAATCCCATCCCCCAGAGGGACTTCCTTCGGGGCGCGCTCAACTGGAAAATTTGCGCAAAAACGCAGTCGACCGTAGCGATGGCGATCTCCCCGCCCTGCTCGCCCGCGAACGCACCGAAGCGGCCGATGCGCTGGCCGCCAGCGTCATCCAGCGCGCCGTCAGGAGCAGCCCGCTGCTCTCGCAACGCCTCGGACAATACGTCGTGCATCCGGTCTGGGGCGTTCCCATCCTGCTCGGCGTCCTCTACGCCATCTATCAATTCGTCGGCGTCTTCGGCGCCAGCGTGCTGGTCGGCCTGCTTGAAAAAGACCTGTTCGAAGGCATCCTCAACCCGGCGTTCACCCATCTGGTGAACGCACTGACCGGCCCCGGCTGGCTGCAGGACTTGCTGGTCGGCCAGTACGGCCTGTGGTCCATGGGCATGACCTACGCCCTGGCGCTGATCCTGCCCATCGTCACGACCTTCTTCTTCGCCTTCGGCGTCCTCGAGGATTCGGGCTACCTGCCGCGGCTGACCGTCATCGCCAACCGCCTGTTTTCGCTGATCGGGCTGAATGGCCGCGCCGTGCTGCCGATGGTTCTCGGCCTCGGCTGCGTGACGATGGCGACGCTGACCACGCGCATCCTGCACAGCCCGCGCGAACGCCTGATCACCATTTTCCTGCTGGCGCTGGCCATTCCCTGCTCGGCGCAACTCGGCGTCGTCCTCGGCATGCTTGGCGGCGTGTCCTTCACCGCCGTCCTCGTCTGGGCGCTGGCCATGGTCGGCATCCTGCTCCTCTCCGGCTTCCTCGCCGCCAGGCTCATTCCCGGCCGGCGCATTCCGCTGGTCACCGAACTGCCGCCGATGCGCCTGCCGATCTTTGCCAACGTCCTCAAGAAAACCGGCGGCCGGCTCAAGTGGTACCTCATCGAAGTCATCCCGCTCTTCCTGCTCGGCACCTTGATCATGTTCGCACTCGACAAATCCGGCGCCCTGCCGGCCATCATCGAAGCCGGCGAACCGCTCGTCGCCGGCTGGCTCGGCCTGCCCAAGGAAGCCTCAGCCGCCTTCGTCATGGGCTTCCTGCGCCGCGACTTCGGCGCCACCGGCCTGTTCGCCATGGCGCACAGCCTGAGTCCGATTCAGGCCGTCGTCGGCATGATCACCATCACCTTGTTCATCCCCTGCTTCGCCAGCCTCATGATGATGGTCAAGGAACAGGGCACCAGGGTTGCCCTCGCCATGGTCGCCGTCATCGTCCCCTTCGCCTTCTTCGTCGGCGGCCTGTTCAACCTCCTCCTCCGCGCCGTCTGGTCATGAGCCCCACCCACGAAGCCCGCCTCCCCCTGGCCTTCATCCCGCCCGGCAGCGAAGTCCGCCTCGCCGCGCTGGGCGACGAAATCGACCCGCTTCAGCGCGAGCAACTGACCGCCTACGGGCTGGCCGAAAATCGCCCGATCCGGGTGCTGCAACAACGGCCGATGACGGTCATTCTGGCCGACGAGGTCGAACTGGCGTTGGAACATGCCGTGGCGCGGCATATCTGGGTGGAGAAATTGGCGCTGGCCGTTTAGTTGGCCGGGGGGCCGGTCAATTGGCCCGGGGTTGGGGCTAATGGGCTTGGGTTCCGGCTAATTGGCTTGGGGTTCCGCCTTGCTGGCGGGCGTACTTTTTCTTGCTTCGCCAAGAAAAAGTAGCCAAAAAGAAGGCGACCCCAAGGTCGGCGCCCTGCGGGTTCCTTGCGCTACTCGGAACGCCGGGCGGCTGCGGAACTCGGGCTTCGCCCTCAAACAGTCCTCGCCGACTGCCCCCGGCCTTCCTGCGTTGCTCAGCGCCTCTCATGGGGACCCGAAAGGCGTCCACGGGCAACCAGTGGAGCCTGAATTGGCATTGCTACGGTCAACCGGAAAAAAAACCCAAAAATGAAACCCACAGTTTGAGCGTGGACGCCTTACCGGGCCCCTTGGGAGGTGCCGAGCAACGCAGGGGCTGGCGGAAAAGGGGCGAGGACTGTCTGAGGGCGAAGCCCGAGTTCCGCAGCCCCCGCCAGAACCGAGTAGCGCAGGGAACCGGCGCAGCCGGCGCCGACCCAGGGTCGCCTTCTTTTTGCTTACTTTTTCTTGGCGAAGCAAGAAAAAGTGAGACGCCCCGCAAGGGCGGAACCCCCTGCCAATGAAGCGACCAGAACCCAATCAAACAACATCAACCCCCACCTCGCCCTCGCCAATTTCCCCAATCACGGAAACGTGCGAGAACCCCTGCTGCAGGAACAGCGACAACACTTCCGTCACCGTTTCAGCCGTACACGAAACAAGCAACCCGCCCGAGGTCTGCGGATCGGTGACCAGGGTTTTGGCTGCACTTTCGAGGTTGTCCGCCAAAGTCACGTACTCCCCGTAGCTGGCCCAGTTGCGATTGGAAGCGCCAGTCATGTGGCCGGCATCGACAAATTCACGGGCGCGGGGCAGCAGTGGCAGGTCGGCGTAATTGACCGTCGCGCGGACATTGCTGCCCTTGCAGACTTCCAGCAGATGCCCGGCCAGGCCGAAGCCGGTGACGTCGGTGACGGCATGGACGCCGTCGAGGCAGGCGAGCATCGGCCCCGGCGTATTGAGCTGGGTGGTGGTGTCGACCATGGCGTCGTAATCGGTGGCGTGGAGCAGGTCTTTCTTGAGCGCGGCGCTATAGACGCCAACGCCGAGTTGCTTGCCGAGAATCAGTTTGTCGCCCGGTTTGGCGCCGCTGTTACGCTTGAGGTGGGTCGGATTGACGATGCCGATGGCGACCAGGCCGTAGATCGGTTCGACCGAGTCGATGGTGTGGCCGCCGGCAATCGGGATGCAGGCAGCGCGGCAGACGGCTTCGCCACCTTGCAGGATCTTGCCGATGGTTTCGAGCGGCAGGGTGCCCACCGGCATGCCGACGATGGCCAGCGCGAAGAGCGGCGTGCCGCCCATGGCGTAGACGTCGGAGATGGCGTTGGTGGCGGCGATGCGGCCGAAATCGTAGGGGTCGTCGACAATCGGCATGAAGAAATCGGTGGTCGCGACGATCGCCTGCTGCGCATTGATCTGATACACCGCGGCGTCATCGCTGGTTTCGGTGCCGACCAGCAATTGCGGCGGAATGATGCCCGACGGGGCGCCGGCGAGAATTTGCTGGAGGACGGCGGGCGCAATCTTGCAGCCACAGCCGCCGCCATGGGAAAGCTGGGTCAATCTGATTTTTTCTTCAGGCACGGCGGTTCTCTCGAAAGACTGTTGTTTGATTTTTATTCAGCGTCGAAGCCGGCATCTTCGATGGCATTGACCAGCGCTTCGCGCGTCACTGCCTGCGGATCGAAAGCGACCCTGGCTTCACCCGCCTCCAGCGAGACGTCGGCGCTGGCGACGCCGGCCATGCCGCCGAGTACGCCGCCGATATTCTTGACGCAGCCCTGGCAGCTCATGCCGCCGACCTTGATGATTGTGTTTTCCATGCCTTTTACCTATTGACGAAGGGTTGCTGACGCAAGATTTCGGCTATGCCGGCAGCCGATGTCGGCCGGCTGAAATAATAGCCTTGCGCCATATCGCAGCCCATTTTACGCAATTGCGCCAACTGTTCGGCAGTTTCGACGCCTTCGGCGAGGACGGTCATGCGCAGGCTGCGCCCCATGCTGACGATGGTCGAGGCGATGGCCCAGTCGTCGGGATCGGTTTCCAGATCGTTGACGAAGGAACGGTCGATCTTGAGCTTGCCGACCGGGAAACGCTTGAGATAGGCCAGCGACGAGTAGCCGGTGCCGAAATCGTCGAGCGACAGCTCAACGCCCATGCGATGCAGCGCCGATAGCGTGCCGAGATTGATGTCGGCGTCGTGCATCACCGTGCGCTCGGTCAGTTCCAGTTCGAGCAGGCTGGCCTCAAGCCCCGAGGCGGCCAGCGCGCCGGCCACCATTTCAACAAAACCCGGCTGGCGGAACTGCACGGGCGCGACGTTGACGGCAACGACCAGCGACGGCAGCCCTTCGTCGCACCAGGCTTTGGCCTGGCGGCAGGCTTCGCACAGGACCCAGTCGCCGATCGGATTGATCAGCCCGGTTTCTTCGGCGACATGGATGAAACTGTCCGGCATGATCGTGCCGAGTTCCGGGTGCTGCCAGCGGATCAGCGCCTCGACGCCGATCACGAGGCCGCTGCGCAGATTGACCAGCGGCTGGTACTGGAGAATGAATTCGCCCTGCGCCAGGGCGCGCCGCAGATTGCTTTCCATGAGCAGGCGGTCGAGCGTCGCCGTATTCATCTCGGTGGCGTAGAACTGGAAGGTGTTGCGGCCGATTTCCTTGGCCCGGTACATCGCCGTGTCGGCATTCTTGAGCAGGGTTTCGAGATCCTGCCCGTCATGCGGATAAATGCTGATGCCGAGCGATGGCGTGACGGTCAGCTCATGTCCCGCCACTTCGAAAGGCCGGGCGAAGACGTCGATCAGACGCCGCGCCACCTCGGCGGCGGCGGCCGTATGAAAACCCGGCATGGCAAAGATGAACTCGTCGCCGCCGAGCCGGGCCACCGTATCGATGCGCCGCACGACGGTATCGAGCCGGCGCGCCACTTCAACCAGCAGTTCGTCGCCAACACTGTGGCCGAGCGAGTCGTTGACCCGCTTGAAATGATCGAGATCGAGAAAGATCACGGCGATTTCGCGCTTCTCCCGCTCGGCTGCTGCCAGCAGCAGGACAAACCGTTCGCGCAACAGGCGGCGGTTGGGCAAACCGGTCAGTACGTCGTAGTCGGCCAGCTCGCGGATGCGGCTTTCAGCCGCCTTCTGCGCAGAAATATCGAGCAGGGTTCCAACCGAAGCCGGCCGCCCATTGAAGCTCGACGGCGCGCCGTAGACCATGGCCGGAAACACCGAGCCATCCTTGCGCACGGCGGAAATCTCGTAGTAATGCCCGCTGGCACCGGTAGCGCGGGCCTGCATCTGCTCATCGATGAAGGCGTGCAACTCTGGCGCAACCACATCGAGCGGCCCCATGCCGTCGATCATTTCCTCGGCGCCATAACCGAAGAGCCGCGTCAGGTAGGGATTGACGTACTTGAAACACCGATCCTGCAAGACGAAGATGCCGACCTGCGCAGCCTCCATCGTCGTCCGGAACATCGACTCCTGTTCCGTCAACACCGGCTGACCGCCCTTGCCCTTTCCCGCCCCTTCCAGCACAACCGACTTCCCTCCGACTCCAGTCGTCATCGAAACCCCTTGTCCTTGCTTCCGTTCAGCGTCCCGCCTGCCAACGCTTCAACAGCAGCGAGTTCGACACCACCGACACCGAACTCATCGCCATGGCAGCCCCCGCCACCACAGGATTGAGCAAACCCAGCGCGGCAAGCGGAATTCCCGCCACATTGTAGATGAATGCAAAGAAAAGATTTTGCCGGATTTTCCCCAAGGTGGCCGCCGACAGGGCGATTGCATCGACAACACCAAGCAGGTCGCTACGAATCAATGTTAAATCCGCGGCCTCCACCGCCGCGTCGGAACCGGCGCCGATGGCAAAGCTGACATCGGCCGCCGCGAGGGCCGGCGCATCGTTGATGCCGTCGCCGACCATGGCCACCAAGCCGCCGCCGGATTTCAATTCCGCGATGGCGGCCGCCTTGTCGCCGGGCAGAATACCGGCGCGGAACTCGGCGATGCCGGCCTCGGCGGCAATCGCCGCGGCCGTCGCCGCGTTGTCGCCGGTCAGCATGACGACCCGGATACCACGTTCGCGCAACTTGCCGACCGCTACCCGCGAGGTCGGCCGCAAGGCATCGGCGATGGCAATCAGGGCCAGCGTCGTTTCGCCTTCGGCCAGCGCCACCACCGTCTTGCCGGCCCGTTGCAATTCAGCCACCGCCGCGTCGTCCGCCAGCCCCAGCCAGTTCGGCGAACCGAGGCGCAAAACCCGGCCATCGACCTCGCCTTCGACGCCATGCCCGGCCAGGGATTTGAAATTTGCCGCTTTTTTCCGGTTGACCGTAGTAGTCGCCGCAACGACAGCCCGCGCCAGCGGATGCTCGGAATTCTCCTCAAGCGCCGCCGCCAAGCCGAGCGCTTCGTCGCGTGTCAGGCCGTAGGGCACGACATCCGTCACCTGCGGCGTTCCGCAGGTCAGCGTTCCGGTTTTATCGAGCGCCAGCACGGTGATCTTCTCGGCCCGCTCAAGCGCCTCGGCATTCTTGACCAGGATGCCGGCCCGCGCCCCCTGCCCGGTGCCGACCATGATCGCCGTCGGCGTCGCCAACCCGAGCGCGCACGGACAGGCGATGACGAGCACGGCAACGGCATTGACCAGCGCCTCGGCAAAATCGCCGGAATACCACCACCAAGCGGCAAAGGTGGCGAGCGCGATGACGCACACCGTCGGCACGAAAATCGCCGAAATCCGGTCGGCCAGCCGCTGCACCGGCGCCTTCGAACCCTGCGCCTCGCCGACCATGCGGATGATGCCGGCGAGCAGCGTGTGCTCGCCAACGCCCGTCGCCCGGCAACGCATCGCTCCCTGGCCGTTGGCCGTCGCGGCAAACACCCGGTCGCCGGCCCGCTTGTTCACCGGCATGCTTTCGCCAGTTAGCATCGCCTCGTTGACGCTCGACTCGCCGTCGATCAACTCGCCGTCGACCGGCACGCTTTCGCCCGGACGAACAAGGAAAATATCGCCCGGCATCAGAGTCTCGACCGGCATGTCGACCCACTGGCCATCGCGTTCGACGCGCGCCGTCTTCGGCTGCAGGCGGATCAGCGCTTCGATGGCCTCCGAAGTCCGCGCCTTGGCCCGCGCTTCGAGCAATTTTCCGAGCAGGACCAGCGTAATGACCGCCGCACCGGCCTCGAAATAAACGTGCTGAGTCAGCCCGAACAGCGTCACCACAGCCGAAAAGCCCCAGGCCATACTGGTCCCGAGCGCCACCAGCACATCCATGTTGGCACCGCCGCCACGCAGTGACTTGAAGGCGCCATCATAAAAACGCCAGCCGATCCAGAACTGCACCGGCGTCGCCAGGGTTAGCTGGAACCAGCGCGGCAGCTCGTTCATGTGGCCGTGTTCGCCGAACATGAAAAGCATCTGGCCGACCAGCGGCAAGGTGAGCACGACAGAAATCCAGAAACGGCGGATTTCACTACGGTAAACGAGCAATTTCGCCGCTTTTTCACGTTCGCGCGTTTGCCCGTCGACCACCGCCGCCGTGAAGCCGGCCTTGGCGACAGCGGCCACCACCGCCGCCTCGTCGGCCGCTGCCGACAAGCGGACACGCGCCCGCTCGGCCGCCAGATTGACGTTGGCCTGCATGCCGGCCTGGCGATTGAGTACCTTCTCCAACCGTGCCGAACAGGCGGCACAGGTCATGCCGCCGATAGCAAACTCGACGACCCGGCCGCTATCTGCCCCAGTCATTTGACCAGCAGAACCGGGCAAGGCGCCAGATGCAGGATCCGTGTCGCCACCGACCCCATGACCAATCCAGCCAGGGCGCCCATTCCGTGTGCCCCCATGACGATCAGGTCGCAACCCAGTTCCTCGGCCAATCGGGCGATTACCTCGGCCGGTTGGCCGACATGCATGTGCGTCGTATGAAAACGCCCCGCCGCATCGAGTTTTTTCTGGGCCTCGACCAGATGCTCCTGTCCTTCTTCGAGATAGTAGGCGTGCAGTGTTTCCTTGCCGATATGCGCCTGCACACGACCAATCGGAATCGGCGCATGGACGTGCAGCAGGTGAATTTCCGGCACGTCGCGAAACCAGCCGGCGTGGGTGATCAGATGATCAACCGCGCGCAGGGAACATTCGGAACCATCAACCGGCAACAGGATTTTCATGATGTCATTTCCCGACTAGAGCTGGTCCGACAAATAGATCAGACCGAAGAATCCATATACCCCAAAGCCTAGCACCAACAGGCCGGACAAGGTGCGCACGACCGGCCGCCGGACGAATTCGTTGAGTCGCGCCAGGACAATGCCGGCCAGCAACAAATTGGGCAGGGTTCCCAGGCCGAAAGCCAGCATCATCAGACCGCCGCGCGTTGCCGAACCGGCCGTCAGCGCACTGGCCAGCGCGCTATAGACCAGACCGCAAGGCAGCCAGCCCCAGAGCAGGCCAAGCGGGAAAGCCTGGCCAACGCTACGGGCCGGTAGAAAGCGCCGGGTCAGCGGTTGCAGATGGACCCACAGTTTCTGTCCGGCGCGTTCGGTGAAAGCCAGCGCCCGCGTGACACCCAACAGGTAAAGACCAAGCGCCACGAGCATCAGATTGGCGACGAAATAGAGGATCAGCCGGGCTGGAACCTGGCCTTCCAGCCCCATGCTGGCCGCCCCCAGCGCCCCGGCAATGGCACCAGCCGCGGCATAGGACAGGATGCGCCCGCCGTTGTAGGCGAGATGCATCGACCAGCGCGCCGTAACGCCCATCGACAGGGCGCCGACGATACCGCCGCACATGCCGACGCAATGCGTCCCGCCGAGTAGGCCGACAAGAAAAAGGGCAAGAAAACCGGAATCAGGCATCGAACAGGATCAACAAAAGCAAAGCGGGCAGTTTAACTGCCCGCTCGACCCGCTGCATACTGCTTAGATTACCTTCGAATATGTCGCGCGCTGACGCCCGGCCCGCAGATAGCGGTCGAAAACCATCGAAATGATGCGGACTAGGAGGCGCCCCGGTGGCAGGACCGTAATCCATTCACGTTCGATCTTGAGCAGGCCGGCGCGCTCCATTTCTTTCAGGTCCTCCAACTCGGCCTCAAAGTACTTGCGGAAGTCGATCAGGTGGGCGCTTTCGATGCTTTCGATGGACAGCTCGAAGTGGCACATCAGGGCCTGGATGATGGAACGGCGCAGGATGTCGTCGGCCGTCAGCTCAATGCCGCGGAACACTGGCAGGGTGCCGGTATCGAGCGCGTCGTAGTATTCGTCCGCCGTCTTGACGTTCTGGTAGTAGCTCGGCCCGACCTTGCTGATCGATGAAATGCCGAACGACAGCATGTCGCAATCGGCGTAAGTCGAATAGCCCTGAAAGTTGCGGTGCAGGCGGCCCTGACGCTGGGCAACGGCCAGTTCGTCATCGGGCTTGGCGAAGTGGTCCATGCCGATGAAAACGTAGCCAGCATCGGTCAGCTTCTTGATGGCCAGCGCCAGAATCTGCAGCTTGGTGTCGGCCGACGGCAGGTCGCCGTCGTTGATCCGGCGCTGTGGCTTGAACATGCTCGGCATGTGCGCGTAGTTGTAGATCGACAGACGATCCGGGTCCATCGCCAACACGCGCTCGATGGTCCGGTTGAAACCCATCACCGTCTGGTGCGGCAGACCGTAGATCAAATCGACGGAAACCGACTTGAAGCCGTTGGCCCGCGCATCGCGGATCACGCTGTAGGTTTCTTCCTCGCTCTGCACCCGATTGACGGCGACCTGAACCTTCTCATCGAAGTCCTGAACGCCGACACTCATGCGGTTGAAGCCGAGTTCGCCGAGCAGGGCGACCGTTGCCGTATCGACCTTGCGCGGATCGACTTCGATCGAATACTCACCACCGTCAAGCAGTTTGAAATGCTTGCGCGTCTCGCCCATGAGTTGGCGCATTTCGTCATGCGACAGGAAGGTGGGCGTACCGCCGCCCCAATGCAGCTGGATGACCTCATGCTCGCCATCGCGACCTTCCAGCGCTGCGGCCTGCATATCCAGCTCTTTTGCCAGATAGCGGAGATATTTCGCACTGCGCCCGTGATCCTTGGTGATAATTTTGTTACAGGCGCAGTAATAGCAAATAGTGTTGCAGAAAGGTATGTGGAAGTATAATGACAGAGGTCGACTTATGCCGCCAATGTTGCGCTTGCCCAGCCAGAGCTCGGCAGCATCCGAGTCGAAAGCCTCGACAAAGCGGTCAGCCGTCGGATAAGACGTGTAACGGGGGCCGTTAACATCAAAACGGCGGATGATCTGGGGATCAAAAACGAGGTTTTCGGTTGCGAAATTCATTAGGCCAGCCACTAAAAGTAGGTCTGATTATGTTCGGAAGGTTCGATTTTATGGTTGACTTGGATCAAGCGAACGCAGGTTGAAAATGGCTCAAACACACCCGCTAAATCAGGAAATTTCGCTGTCGGTGATCAAGACGGCTTGCTCCAATTGTAACCTGCGCGAGCTATGCCTGCCGTTCGGCTTGAGCCTCGAAGAACTGGAGCGCCTCGACGATCTGGTGTCGACCCGCCGCCGCATCAAGCGCGGCGACCATCTCTACCGCGCCGGTGAAGCTTTCGATGCAATCTACGCGATTCGCAGCGGCTTTTTCAAGACCGATGTGTTGCTTGAAGATGGTCGCGACCAGGTGACCGGCTTCCAGATGGCGGGCGAACTGCTGGGTCTTGACGGCATCAGCACCGAACACCACACCTGCAACGCGATCGCGCTTGAAGACAGCGAAATTTGCGCCATTCCGTTTTCGCGCCTCGAGGTTCTGTCTCGTGAAATCCACACGCTGCAGCATCATTTCCACAAGGTCATGAGCCGGGAAATCGTCCGCGACCATGGCGTCATGATGTTGCTCGGCACGATGCGCGCCGAGGAGCGACTGGCGGCTTTCCTGCTCAACCTGTCGCAGCGCTTCACGGCACGTGGTTTCTCGCATGCCGAGTTCTACCTGCGCATGACGCGCGAGGAAATCGGCAGCTATCTCGGCCTCAAGCTGGAAACCGTTTCACGCGCCTTCTCCCGCTTCCAGGAAGAAGGCCACATTGCCGTCCAGCAAAAGCATATCCGGATTTTGAACGTCAACGGGCTCAAGTCCCTGATGAATCACCGGGCTGTTTGAAGGACGCCTACCAGCGCAGGCGGGCCAGCCCCGCAGCGCGCTGGATGATGCGCTGCAAGAGGGATTCGGCGTGCCGCCGACCGGCGGTCGAGTTACCCGGCGAGCGATACGCAAGCCGGATCTCCGATGACTTTCCCACCAAGCTATAGAGCGCAATGGATAGCGGGCACAGCGTCAGTTGGCGCGGGTCTTCGCGGACCAACTCGGCGGCCAGTACGCTGCTGCAGAACTGAATGATTTCTGCTTCGCCGTATGGAATCGCGCCGCCGCCAACGGCGGTGCGGGCCAGCATGTCACGAAACGGGAGGATGCTGCCGACCACCAGGCCTTCGCTCTCGATGGCTTCGATCAGCCCGTCGTGGGCGGTCCGGAAATCGGAATTGCTCACCGTGACAACGACCGTATCGTCGGCAGTCGTTGGCGTGGACAGCCCAAGCAGCAACAGAAAAGCCAGAAAAAAACGGGACGCCCCATGGGACGTCCCAAACAGATGTACAGAAAACATCTGACGCAAGAGTTGGTAACCCGGACGATTCGACGAAAAGGAGAACCGTCCGGGTAATTCGATCGCTTAGAACGAGTGCTTCATACCGATCGCCAGGCCATTGACGCCGGCGCTGGTACCGGAACTGTTACCCATCGGGTTGATGGTGTAGGCAGCATTGGTGTCATTCTTGATATGCGCGTAGTCGGCGTACAGTTCGGTACGCTTGGACAGGGCGTAGCGGGCACCAAGGCCAACCTTCCAGGCATCAGCATCGGTCAGGCTCTTGTTCTTGACCTGGCCGAACTGGCCCAGCACGGAGAACTTGCCGAGCGGCACGCTGGCGCCGATGAACCAGTTGCGACGATCATACTTCGGGGTAGGACCAGCAACGTTGCCGCCGATCAGGGAGTTCACATCGCCCTTGATGACGTCGTAGACACCGCTGACCTTGACCATCCCGAAGTCGTAGGAAGCGCCGGTTGTGAAGACATAGAGGCGGTCGCTGTCATAACCCACCGCACGGGTCGTTTCGTAGTCGAGATCGATGCTCAACGGGCCGTTGGCGTAAATCAGGTTGGCCGACAGCAGGCGATCATCGCCGGTGTTGCCACCGAGTGGTGAACGCGTAGCCGCGGAGTGGGACGTGTTCAGGCTGCCTTCGGCGCCCTGCGTGTTGGTGGCGGTGGCCAGGATCACGGTGAAGCCGCTGAAAGACGGCGAGATGTAGGCGATGGCGTTGGCTGCACGGTCGTACTGGGTGGTCATCGAGGTCAGGCTGGCGACCGAGTAGTTGCCGAACGGGCTGTACTTGCCGTAGATGCCGTAACGGATGCCGTCCAGGTAACCGGCAACGGCGGTACCGAAGCCGCCGGTGACGCCGACGTACTGGTGGCCGGCCGAGGCCAGACCGGTGTTGGTGTCCGGGCTGATGCGGTATTGCAGATCGAACAGGGCCTTGAGGCCGTTGCCCAGATCTTCGACACCCTTGAAGCCGATGTGGCTCTGCGAAGCAGCGCTTTGCAGATCGTATTGCGACTGGCCGCTGGCGACTGCGCCATTGCTGCCTTGACGGAACATGACACCCATATCGACGTTACCGTAGATGGTGACGTTGGATTGTGCGAAGGCTGCACCGGACGTAACAGCTGCAACAGCCAGCGCGATAAGTTTTTTCTGCATTGAATTGCTCCTCAATCATCTTTTGTGTGAATGAACCCCGAAGCGAGTACCGCTCCGTACGAATCTTCCCTCTCCCAACCCCGAGGGCAGTGTTCCGCGCTATGTAATTGCGAAGGCCGTGCCAGCCCGTCAAAAAACCCCGTGATTTTTTTGCAAAGTCCGCTAGCACTTGGATTTCAGGCCTTTTTCCCGGTTGACCGTGGCAATCATCCGAACATGCTGACGCGTTCAGTTTCTGGACAATTGCTGCGTCGCTGAGCCAAAACGAAACAGTGTTCAGCGTTTCAGCAGGCGTAAAAAAGCCCGACCGGGGCCGGGCTTGAGCGGGGGAATGGAGGTGCTCAAAAAGTATATCGCGCGCTCACGCCGGCCAGCCAGGTGCGCCCCGGCGCCGCTTCGTAGTAGCGGCTGTTGCCGTCGCCGACGATGACCGAGCCGACGTACTGGCGATCGAAAATGTTGTCAAAGCGCAGGAAGGTACGCAGGTTGAGGTCGCCGACCTTGCGGTCGACACCGAAGCGCAGGTTGGCGATGGCGTAGCCCGGGGCTGCCTGCCTGGTGTTGGTGTCCTCGACGTAAACCTTGCTCCGGGCGATGCCCTCGACGGCAGCATGGAAGCCGCTGGCCGGATGTTTCCAGGCCAGTTCGCCGAACAGGCTCTGGGCAGGAACGCCGGGCAGACGGTTGTCAGCGTTGATCAGTCCGGACGAGGTGGTGAAGGCTTCGTCGTAACGGGCGTCGAGGAAGGTATAGGCGATGCGGGTCGACAGGTTGTTGGCCCAGCGGCTGTCGAGCCCGGCTTCGAGACCACGGCGCAGGGTCTGGCCTGCATTGCGGTAGGTTGTCCGGCCCCCGGAGGCCGAATCGACGACCAGTTCATCCTCGGTTTCGATCTGGAAGACCGCCACGTCAATCCGACTATCGTTGCCGATAAAGGCCTTGAGACCGGTTTCGTAGTGCGTACTGGTCGACGGCTTTAGGTTGTAGCTGAAGGTGCCGCCGGGTCCGGAATAGAACAACTCGTTGAAAGTCGGCGCCTCGAAGCCGCGCGCCGCGCTGGCGTAGATGTTCACCGTTGGCGTCAGGCGGAACATCGCGGCGATGGTCGGCGTCGTCTTCTCGTAGCTGACGCTGCCACCATCGTTGCCGTTGCTCAGATAGGCGTCCTTGACGTTGAATGAAACCTGGCTGTGGCGAACGCCACCACTGAAGGTCCAGCGCTCGCCCTGCCATTCGGCCTGGGCGTACTGGTCGAAGCTGGCGACGCGATCCTCTTCGGCGCGGCGCTGGACGCCCTTGACGCCGAGCGTGGCGCCGATGAAATTCTCGTAACCGCGCCGGTTGTCGATCGACTGCTCGTAGTCGACCCCGACCGTCGTCGTCAGCTTGCCGCCGGCCAGCTGGAAGCGGCCGATCCAGCGCGTCGAGGCACCAGCGAAGTCACGGTCAAAATCGATGATGCCGCCGGAGTGCTTCGGATTGCCTTGCGGGCCGGGCGGAATCGACTGGTACTGAATGGTCGAGCGCTGCCCGGCGTAGGCCGAGGCCTGCACCGAATGATCGCCAAAACGGTGCTCGTAGGTCAGCCCGCCCTGCATGTGGTCGATGCTCTTGCGCGTGTTGTAGTCAAGCGCCGGCTGGGCAACGCTGCGCGGATCAGCCTGGTAGCCTGCCCAGGTCTGGCCTTGCGGGTCTTCGGCCGTCTGCTTGAAGCTGTTGGCGATGAAAGTCAGCTTGCCGTCCTGGCTCGGCCGGTAGGTCAGCTTGACCATGGTCTGGTCGCGTTCGGCCTTGCTGTGGGCGCGATAGCCGTCGGTGGTGAAATGTGAGGCGTCTATGACATAACCGAGGCCGCCGACTTCGCCCTGGGCGCTGACGTCCTGCTTCCAGGTATTGTTGCTGCCGGCGACGAGGCTGCCTTCGACACTCGGCGCGCCCTTGCCGTCCGGCGTAAACATCTGGATGACGCCACCAGCATGGTTGCCATAAACCACGGCCATCGGTCCGCGCAGCACTTCGATGCGTTCGGCGCGATCGAGGTTGAAGGTGGCCGCCTGCCCCTGGCCATCCGGCATCGAGGCCGGAATGCCGTCGGAAATCAGACGAATGCCGCGCACGCCAAAGGCCGACCGGGCTCCGAACCCGCGCGACGAAATCTGCAGATCCTGCGCATAGTTCTGACGGTTCTGCACAGTGATGCCGGGCACCGCCGCCAGCGCTTCCGAAGCATTGACCCGCGCCTGATCGGCGCCGATGCGGGCAGCGTCGACAACATCGACGGCAGCCGGCAGGTCGAAGGTATTGTGCTCGACCCGGCTGCCGCTGACGACGACCGAATCAAGCGTCAGCGCTGTTTCGGCGGCGAGGCCGAGGCAGGGAAAAGTAGCAGCGAGGATAACGGCAAGGCGCTTCGGGTTTTGTCTCATGATTTTTGTCTTATTCAGGTTGATGCGTGATTTCGTTTTAGACCAAATTTTCCGGTCGACCGTGGAAAGCGACCTCGTTCTGATTATCGACAATGCACAAACAACAGGCGACGAGACAATCGCCAGATGCATCTCATGAAAATCATGAGATGGCCGGATTTCATTTTTGGCCATTTTTTCGGGTTGACCGTAGAACAGCTGCTTTTATTTGCAGCAACCGTTCGATATCTCCACAGTTGCCGGAACAGAAACCACCGTCCGGCCCGCAATAAACCGCTAGCACACTCCTTGCTATCAGCATAAACCGGCAAAACAGCCCGATCCACAGCAAGCGGGCGACATGGAGACCAACAATGAAGCTTGAAGAACTACTGCACCACACACTGGCTATTCACGCACCATGGCACATCGCCCGCGTCCGCAACGACCTCGGCAAAAACCAGATCGACATCTGGGTCTCCCGCGAAGCCCAGCGCAGCGGCTGGTTCTTCACCGCCCGAAGCACGCCTGAACAAGGCCGGGAAAGCGTCTGGCGTCACATCAACATCGGCAACGCCCGCTGCATCGTCCATGCCGTCATCCCCGGCGAAGCGGATAGCGCCGATCTGCAATGGCTGGGCGAAACCGACCAGCCCTTCACCCGCGCCTTCGCCCGGCAGATTGCCGGCATGTTCATGCAAGGCGTCAGCTTCGCCTCGGTCTGCGCCCTGCTCGACCTGCCCGTCGCCGACCTCTGGAAATTCAAGCATCGCCTCGACAACGGCAAATCGGGGCTGTCCGGCCCGGGCAGCGCGTCCGACTCGATCTCGGCCCGGATACCAGCACCGAATGACCCGATCTGGGAAGAATTGCTCAGCGGCAACCTCCAGCTCGACATCCGCATCCTCAGCCTCAAACTGCTGCTGACCAAGCTGCGCGAACAATTCGCCATCATCAGCGATGGCGAAGTACGGACCCTGAAGGCCCATGAATTGCAACGCTACTTCACCCGCCACGAAAAAATGCTCGGCCACGAATTGGCGCAACTTGCCCAAAACTGACCTGCACCACCGGTAAAAACCATGAAAACCCAACAAGAACTGATGTCAGTCAGCCGCGCTGCCGAACTGATCAACGCCGGTAAATACCTGAGCATCGCCGGCGATGAAGCCGCCCTCAGGCAACTCCCCCAAGGCCACTGGATCGGCGGCACCATTCCCTATTTCATGGCGGCCGAAGGTGGCACGGTCAGCCGCGAGCAGGTCTTCGTCAGCGAAGTCAGCGGTTTCGCCGTGCCGCCGCAACTGCGCTTCTACGATAGCGCCACCTTGCCGCAAATCTGTCGCAATGCGCCGGACAACGGCTACAGCATCCTGATCATTCCCGCCTTCAGCGCCACCCACGCCAGCTTTGCCCAAAACGCCCCGAATTTCGAGGAGATGTACATGAAGCCGCTGATCGGCTGGATCGCCGGCATTCACCTCGACGATCTGGGCAAGACCACACCGAAAGTCGTCCTCGGCAGCACCGGCGAGTTTTCCGAAAGCGACGCCGTGGTCATGGACGTGCCACTACCACCCGAAAAATTCGCCCAGATCGACATCGTCAATCTATTCCACCCTGGCACCGGTGCCGGCATCCGCTTCCAGAACAACGGTTTCAGCGCCGGCGACTGCCTGATCGGCGGCCAGGTCGGCAACCTGGCCGATTACCTGCTGGACAAACAGATCGACACCCGCCTGCCGCTGGTCGCTGATTACAGCGGCGCCATGATCAACGTCAGCATCAAAAGCATCGACCGCGAGGCAAGGCGCGTCGAGTTCTACGCCCCGGTCTTTCCGGGCCCCGAATACCGCTTTGCGGCACCGGTCACCGACTATGTCACTGCCTTCCAGGCCGCCCTGCCCAGGAGTGGGCTGGACATTTCCTTCTCCTGCAACTGCATCCTCAATTTTCTCAATTCGCAGCTTGAAGGCAAGCGGACGGGTGAGGTCACCGGGCCGATGACCTTCGGCGAAATCGGTTACCAGTTGCTCAACCAGACCCTGGTTTACCTGACCGTCACCGAATGAGCCGGGGCGGACAATTTTTTCGCGGCCCCCTTTACTCGCCCGACGACTTCCCATTAACGTAGCCAACTTTCAACGCCCAACCTCAACCAAGGTAGATCCATGCAAAAGCTCGCTACCGCAACCGCCCTCCTCCTCGCGCTCTCCTTCCAGGCCACGGCCGCCGAACCGAAGGAAGAAATGACTGCCTCCGGCATCGCCATCACCATGCTCAAGGAAGGCAGCGGCGCCAGCCCGAAGGCCAGCGACACGGTCAAGGTGCACTACCGCGGCACGCTGACCAATGGCCAGGAATTCGACAGTTCGTACAAGCGCAACGAGCCGGCCGCCTTCCCGCTCAACCGCGTCATTCCCTGCTGGACCGAAGGCGTGCAGAAGATCAAGGTCGGCGGCAAGGCCAAGCTGGTCTGCCCGTCCAACCTGGCTTACGGCAGCCGCGGCGTGCCCGGCATTCCGCCCAATTCGACGCTGGTTTTCGAAGTCGAATTGCTCGACATCGCCAAGTAAGACAACAGCCGGCTCAAGCCGGCGGAATCAGGCGGCGCCTAGTCCGGCTCATGCGTCGCCTGTCATTCAATCGTCATGCCAATGGCGCAGACTTCAGGGATTGCCATTCTGCCGGAGGCGACCATGCGCCACCTTTCCCTGCTCCTGTCCGCCCTGCTGTTTTCGGCGTTCGCTCAAGCCGCCTCGAACGCCAACATCGCCACCATTGGTTGCTCCGGAAATTCATCATTCGATTTGAGCAACGGCGCCATGCTGTCCTGCGATGGTGATTTCTCGCTGATCGGTGGCAGTATCGATTCGGACATCGGCATCACGATCAGCGCAGTCGGTTCATTGTTTCTTGATGATCTGAGAATCAGCGCCCCTGTCGTCGAGCTGAAAACGCTCACTGGTGCCATTAGCGTTGCCAAAGGCACATTGATCGATGTGAGCAACTGGACCACATTCGACATCGGCACATCGCCCCGAGTGACTTACACGCAGCCTAGGGATCTGACACTCCTGGAAAGAGGGACCGTAACAGTCAGCACCGGCGGCGATATTTCCCTAGGTCAGCCGGGGCAGATCACGCTGCGCAATGGAGCGGGGATTATCGTGCGCCAGGGAGGTAACATCACGATACCAGTGGCTAGCACAGCATCAGTGCAAAATCTTGATAGCTATCGCGGAACGCTCACGCTGGTCTCATCCGTGCCCGAACCCGGCATGGTCTGGTCGCTCCTCTGCGGCGGGCTGCTCCTCGCCATCCGCCGAAATCGCCGACAAGACCCAGCCTGAGCAGCGCTCAGGCCATTGACTTGCGGATCGCCGCCGCCAGAACGGCCGGATCCTCTGCTCCAACCACCACATGCCGGCCATCGACGATGAAGGTCGGCACCATCGAAATACCCATCGCCCGAAACTGGCGCTCCGTGGCGCGCACCTCATCGATATCCTCGCCGGAAGCCAGATAAGACTCAACCTCCGCGCCGGGATAACCGCATTCGACGGCCACCTTGACCAACAGGTCCAAATCGCCAATCCGCTCGCCGCGCTGGAACTGGGCG
>Ga0209211_10003245_pt1 | contig 26843 bp, 25 predicted proteins | sample RifGroA2_FD_183992 | JGI IMG/M metagenome (GOLD analysis project Ga0209211, IMG submission 183992) | Groundwater microbial communities from Rifle, Colorado, USA - Groundwater A2 (SPAdes) (version 2) | ecosystem: Environmental > Aquatic > Deep subsurface > Groundwater | place: Rifle, Colorado...
TGCTAATTTTAGTTAGTTATTCATGAAATAAAACCTTAAAAATTAGTAATTATCATTATAGCTTATTTATCAAGTCCCGTTAAATTGCGTATGATCCCATATTTTGCTACGCTTTTTATATAAATTCATCTAAATTTGGTGTAAGTTATAAAAAACCAAGCGTAGCATTTTATGTTCGATCGAACATAAAATGCTACGCTCTTAAAAATCAAGTTTTTGATTTTTTGAAAATTAAAATCCCTTGGATTTTTAAAGCAAGGGATGGTTTATTAAAATTTTTTATTATCATTCCACTTTTTAAAAAAGCGGCAAGGGTTGGTTGGGGATTGATTTCATTATTTCTTGTGATAGTTTTTCAAGTGCTTCTTTGTCTTCAATAAAATTTATGTTATCAGTATCAACTCGCAAGACCGGAGCTAGTTTGAAATTCGTAGTCCACTCCTCGTATAGTTCATTAAGTTCGCCGAGATATTCCGGATCAACTTTTTGTTCAAATTCACGGCCACGGTTTTCAATTCTTTGCACTAAAACCGGAACCGAGGCGTGCAGATAAATTATGAGGCTCGGTGGGGCGACCAGTTCAATTAAAGATTCGTAAATATTTTTATAAGTGGCCCAGTCGTGTTCGGACATTTTGCCGTGTTTGTAAAGATTTCTGGCAAAGACCTCCGCGTTTTCATAAACACTGCGGTCTTGGATTGCGTTGCCCGATTTTATGAGTTCGCAATGCTGGCGTAAACGGTGTGATAAAAAAAATACCTGGGAATGAAATCCCCAGCGTTCCATGTCTTGAAAAAAATCAGAAAGATACGGGTTTTGAGCAACAGGTTCAACAAAAGCTTTCCAACCCAAGCGGTCGGCGAGTTTGAGAGTTAAGGTTGATTTTCCCACGCCCATATTTCCGGCAATGGCAATAAAGTTTGGCATAATTATTTTCAGTATAGCAGATTTGGTGTTATTTAAAAATACGCCTCGTGGCGTATTTTTTTACTCAAGTTTTGACTCGCGTACACCGGTATTATTTTCATTTTTCATTTCGAGCAGCCTGTCTTTATATTTACGGCATTGTTCCAAATAATCACGCATATCTTTTGAAGCAACAGGATTTGCCGAATGTACTGTTATTTCAGTTTCGCCAATTAAAAGTTCTGGCCAGTTTTCCGCAAGCCATTTCATAATATGTTTTCCTTCAGGTTCGTTTGGACCAAGATCATTGTCAAAACTTATTGCTTCAATAGTTTCTTTCCTTTCCTCTGCATCTCTAAGTAAATCTTTAAATTCTTGGAAATTATGCGCCGCCATCCACCCGGTTGGTGTTGGCCGGTCGCCTTGATGATTGTCGTCTAAATAGATTTTCATAAGTGAATATGGAATTTAGAATTATGAATTATGGTTTTTAAATAATTATAGAAGAGTAGAAATAATTTTCTTATCTTAATTCATTATTCATACTTCATTATTTATGCTTCTATTTTTTATAATCCCGCTTTCGGAATTTTAACCCATTTATTAGCCTTAAAATGCCAGGAATGAACATCAGCAGTTTGAAATTCGTCCCACATTTCCTGGGCCGTGTTGGTATAAAGTTTTTCATCACGTATTTTTCTTCGAAACGTTTTCCATTTTTCTGGTAGCTTGTGTCCAGTTTCTGCTAATTCTTTAAGTTCCAAATCAATGTCAAGATTATCCGCATCTTTGACGATTTTTGCTTCCATGCTTTGACGCGCGTCATATTCAGCTAGCACTTCTCTCATATTGGCAATTGTGGTTCCTTCAAAAAGATGATCAGCTGCTTTTTCCTCATCAGCCTGAACATAAACTTTTTGAACATAAGAGTGATCAGAGGTTCTGGTTTCTGCCATATCATGAACCAGTGCCATTTTTAATATTTTTTCTTCATTAGTTACACCTTCACTGCGGGCAATCATAAGCGCCATCCAAGCTACGCGAATGGTGTGTTCAAGGTCGTTCGCACAATCAACACCAAGGTGTTGTCGCCAGCCGCGCTCTACATTGCGCAAAGAACTTATTTCAAACATGAATTCCAGGTTTCGTGAATGAGACATAGGAAGAGGTTATAGGTTATAGGTTTTTGGTTATAGGGGTGTAGAAAAGAGAAACCAGAAAACAGTCGGCAGATGGGCGGAATGAAAGCTTGTAGCTTCTTAGGTTTTTAGCTTCTTAGCTTTTCGATCAACAAACCAAACGTCTTTTTCGTCAAACCACCAATTATCCGGATGAGTTTCAAGAAGTGATTTTCCGAGTTTTTTAGCCGCCGGAGTTTTTAGTCGCTTGTAAGCAATTTCTGCCCAAGCTCGGGCTTTTTTATTACCCTTGGTTTCTTCTTCGCATAAAGTTGCGATCCATTCTATCTGATCAGCATCTTTTGCCAGTTTACTTTCAATGGTTTCTTTTGTTTGTTCTTCAGTATAAGCGTCTTTCATTTCTTTTCCAAATGGTAAGTTTTGGGCGATATCACTAAAAGCATTTGCTTCAGCCAGGCGTCCATATTTTTGATGGACATAATTTAGATCAGAAGTTCGGCCTTCAGCAAAGTCGTGGACCAGACACAGGAAAATTAGTCGGTCGCGATTTACTTTTGGGACCATGTGGGAGAGGGCATAACCGATCATGGTGGTGCGGTAAAGATGCTCAGCTACTGACTGCGAGCCAGTTCCCAAAAACCACAAACCCGACCGTGGAGTTTTTGCTAAGATCCCGGCTTCGTAAACAAAATTTGTAACCGCTTTAATATTTTTTGGTGTCATATGAAGATACGTTAACATATTTTATTATGGCCGGCTACCTTGGTATAAAGGTTCAACCTTTATACATCTTTATCTAAGGTTGAATTTTTTGTATATCATTTATTTAAATAGGTAATAGTCATTTGCAAAACAGTGGCAAAGGAAACCCAGAGTAAATAAGGGATTTGCAGATAAGTAACCCAGCGGACATGCGGGTAAATGGCAATCATGGCCCAAATTAAAGTGCCGAGGACAAGCAAGATATCTAACGCGGCGAGGTAATTATTTTTAAGACCAAATTGTATTGGTGTATAAGCAAAATTAAAAATTAAATTTAAAACAAATGGCAAAGTAACAATAAGTCCGATTTGTTTTTGCCAAACCATATAAAAAACTTTGGCAAAAGATAAAGCGATTAAAACATAAAGAAACGACCAAACCGGACCAAAGAGCCACGCCGGTGGCGACCAAGTTGGTTTAGTTAATGTTTGATACCAATCGTAGGTGGTCATAATAATATGTTTAAGAGTTATATTATTATAATACGCTTTTTTGATGATTTGGGCAAGAATATTTTGATTATCTGGGTGATGTAAAACAAAAAAAAGAGAAGTGATAAATCAATTCTCTTTTTTAAACTTTTTTGTTTTTATAACCAGCGATCACTCGCTTAATAACTTGGTCGGGGCGACTGGATTCGAACCAGCGGCCCCTCGCTCCCAAAGCGAGTGCGCTTCCACTGCGCCACGCCCCGACCAAGTTATTAAATTTCCTCCTTCATCAAAAACAGTGCCTCCGTTTTGATGAAGTTCCCCGGGTTTTTCTGGATCATACGCAATTTAACGGGACTTGATAAATAAGCTATAATGATAATTACTAATTTTTAAGGTTTTATTTCATGAATAACTAACTAAAATTAGCAAAAAAAATTTTAAAACATGCTAATTTGATGAATTTTTCAAAATTAGTGATAAAATCTTGGCTAAAATAAAACAATTATTTATACAACAAAGCTAATAAAAAGTGTCAACTATGTTCGTGAACTTGAACAGTCCCGTTAAATTGCGTATGATCCGTTTTTCTGTCCCTCGTCTGACCCAGCACAAGGACATAGAAAAACCCGCGCTCATGATCTCCAAAGCCAAGCAATTGGCTTTGTCGTTCATTCACGCCCCAAAGCGAGTGCGCTTCCACTCTCCACAACCTTTCATTTTCTCGGAAGTAGGGCGGAGCCTTGCTTGCCCTGTGGATCCCAGAAGGATTTATACGGGGTACCCCGCCACCCAATATCAGAATACCAAAATTCTATCACATCGCTTCATACTTGGCAAGTGTTAACATAGTTTTAATAACTATTCGCCTATTCGCGCGAATTAGAGAATGTTTTTTTAAATTGTTTACGTTTTTAGTAAACCGAAAAATAAAATATATCTCATGTTCTTAAGAACATGAGAATAAAGTTTTTGATAAAAATAAAAAAAAGCAGTATTCTCGGAGAATCCGATTTACTGCTTTTATTGGAGGTTACTTTGGTGTAGTACCACCAACTGAAATTTTGTCTGGTGCAAATCCAGTAATAGATTGATCTAGTTGTGTTAAACTATGCAACGGGTTTTTGTTTGGGTTTTCAAGAGAAAGCTTGATGTCATTATCTTTGAATCGCCAGATAGCGTCATTTTTAATTGCCATCATTCTGCTTTGTAACATGGTCACTGCTTCTATGATAACATCTTCGGCTTGTTTTTCGAGTTCAAATGTTCGTTGTGACAGCTCGTTCACTTCTCGAACAAGTTCCAAGTCTTTAAGTGACGGATCAAGTTGACGTACTGAATTATGGCACTCTACAAGAAAAGCTTCTGCTTTGCCACGAAAAGTTTTAAGCTTTTCAAGCACGCCTTCGGAGTGTTCAATAACCTTCAAGGCACGCGCATATGCTTCATGTAGGTATTTTGTTTCATTGGCAGTGAGACGTATTTCAAGTTGCTCTGAAACACGCCTTGCACGTCGGTTGATCTCTTCTACCTCTTTGTGTGTCGTTTGGTATCGACTTTCTTCACCAAGAAGTTCTTTTTCAAGTTTAGAGATTTGATTGTTTAAGTACAAAGGCAGAATTTTACTCGGCGCAATCTCATTTTTGTCCGCCGGTTTAAAAGGGTTATTGTCTTGCAGACAGCGTTTGTCATATAAACCAGCAATCCACCAAGCAAGCAATGTTGGTGCAACTACGCCAAATCCAAACAATTTTAATGCCCAAGTTTCTCCAGCAAGAAAAGCAATGATCGAAATAATTAAACAGATGGCAACAACGGTCAAGAGTATTATTGCGATACTGACACGACCATCTCCTACAAAAGTTCCTTCTCCTTCAACAAGTTTTTTGAGGCTTCTATTAATTTCTTCTTTCCAAGCGCGCTTTTTTTCACGCTGTACATAAGCGGTTGCATTTTTTTCCAGTTTTCGAAACTTCATTTTTTTCTCCTTTCTGTGAAAGAACGATTTTGTTAACAATTTAGTATATCATAAAAAATATAAAGTGTCAATATTTTAGACTAATAAATCAATAATTTCTTGACAAATACCTGTATTTATGCTAAAATATAAGTAATAAAAAATGACTAAAATTCAGTCAGTTTATGATAAAATTATCCGAACAACTTATAAACAGTCTTGGTTTGAGCGAGGCTGAGGCGGAAGTTTATGTTGCATCTTTAGAATTGGGACAGGCAAATATACAAGACTTAGCCCAAAAATCAGGTGTAAAACGCACGAGTATTTATAATTTTATAGAAGATTTGAAAAAACGGGGTTTTTTACAGGAAACAAAAAAGGGTAAACGCCGAGTTTATAGCGCTGCTCATCCGGAACAGTTATTGGAAATAGAAAAAATTCGCATATCAGAGTTGCAGCGATTGATACCGGAGTTACTGGCAATCCAAAATATTGCCAAAGATAAGCCACGAGTTACATTTTATGATGGTGTTGATGGTATAAAAGAAGTGTACGCTGATATGTTGCGAGATAAAAAGGAAATAATTGCTTTTGAAGATTTAGAACACATGAAAAGAGTGTTGCCAAAAAGTTTTTTTGAAAATTTTCCAGAAGAACGCGCAAGAAAAGAAATTCTTTTTAAGTCGATTCTCCGCGATTCTTCTGTTGCGCGTGAATTAACAAAGAAGAACTTTCGTTTATTGAGGGATTCAAAATTTATTAAAACAGGAGACTGGAAAACAGAAATCAATATTTATGGAGACAAAACAGCATTGATGAGCTTCAGAACCAAACACCCATTTTGTGTTTTAATTGAAGATCATAATATTACTGAGACGTTGCGAACTGCCTGGCGGGAATTATGGGATAGATTGTAATACGTATTTTTTATCTGAAATTTTTAAGAATTTAAGATAGTAAAAAAAGAAAAATCGTTCCAGAGTAGGAACGATTTTTCTGTGCTGATCTCAAAAACTACATTTGTGACATTTTTGCCAGGCCATCTATCCATCCCATAATTTTATGAAAGAGGACGGTACTATTTATTCGGATGGCTATGGTTCCGTATGGCAGCCGATTGAATGGGCGTTTGCCCTGACTTGATTTACTAACACCATAATATGTTTTTTGAAAATTTTTTCTTGGCAGATTTGTAATTTTTTGCCAGAATTCAATGAGATTTTTTTCGTTCATGTGTTGGTAAATTCGTATTTCAGCCATGATTTGTTGGTCAGAAACATGACAGATTTCACGTAGAAAACGGAGGAAAAGTTTGATGAGATTGGGATCGCTATTTGCAAATGATACAGGATGATATGTTCGTTCTTTTCCATTTTTTATAATAAGACGTTTGTAACCTTCGGCCCAGTAGAGAGCCGCTCCGACAAGTTTTAATTCTTTTTGTGTTAGATTTTTGATTTCAGATGTGGCCACGGTTCTATTAAGGAGTGCTCGTTGCTGTGCTAAGTTGGTTTGATTTTTGTTTCGTTTAATAATTCCGCGCATTGAACCTTCGTTTACTCTTTTTTTAATTCTTGCTTGCGCTTTTTTTGAGAGCTGAAGACTTGCAAACCAACCCGAAAGCGTACTCTTCGGTATTCCAAGGGTTCGTGATATTTCGTTATAACTTTTGCCTGCGGATCGTAATTTTATAGCCTGTTGTTTGTTGTTGCACATATTGAGCCAATGCATATAGTATAGCACAGTGGGTTCGATTTTTAAAGAGGTAGTTATATTCTGAAATTGCAGGCGTCACATTTTGTCGTATATGCGACAAAATGTGACGGAGATTGTTATTAGTTTTACTGATGAGACCAGAATAGTTTTTGCCGTTTTTTGTAGTGGACTGACTAATGAACAAAATCAAAACCCCGTTTTTTAACGGGGTTTTGATATGCCGGGCCCCAGAATCGGACTGGGTACGCCTTGCTCTTCCTTTTTATTTGACTCAAGTTACCTTGAGGATCGGACTATATCATGATCCATGGATTACTGTTGGATCTCGGGTACTTGTGCAGGATTATTGTTGGGACTCACCTGCTAGTCTCTACACCTGCTCCGCAACCCATGGATATCACATTCCCAACCCGCACTCATAACCTATTAAAATTGCGGCTGGCTTGTTTTTCACTTGAAAAAATCCTCGATGTATCTACAGATACACCTGCGGTTTTTTCAAGCTCCAAAATTATGGGGTCTTGCACCGAATGCGCTTTTGAGGTGAAATTTTTATTTTTTGAGGCAGAATCGCTTAATAAATTTTGTGGCTTAGTTGGAGACTAAGCCAAGAAATTTTTAAGCGATTATGACCAAAAAATATAAATTTCAACCAAAATGGCATTCGGTGTGAGACCCCTAACCATCCATCAATTTTAATTAGGTTCTAAGTGCGTTTTTGAAATGCGATATCCATATGCCCTGCGGAGATTGGCTCGGGATTGCCCTTATCTTTTTTTTAAAAAGACAGGGGTTTCCCCGAATTCACCCGATTTGCATTCTAGTGTTACCACTAGAAGGCCCGAAGTTTCTCAGGCAAGCGCTCTACCAATGAGCTAGCCCGGCATGTTGTGACAAAACTTTAATAACTTTTTTAATGCATCACTACGCCATCATCTTCCTCCTCATCAATCAAATTTTTATTTGGCGGATGGATGGGGGATTTGTTTCTTTCGTATTTTACAACATAAGACAATCCGTAAAAAGAAATGATCACTAGAATTGTGGCAATGATTGCTTCGGTAAATAAACCAAAAGCGCAAGCCATGCCAATTGCCGAAACCATGAAAATTGAAGCGGCGGTGGTCAAACCAATTACCGAACCCTTGGCGCGGATAATTGCGCCGGCGCCGATAAAACCAATACCTGTTATAACTTGCGCCGCAATGCGTCCGGGGTCAGCCAGGCTTCCAGGAAAAATATCGCGCAATCGGAAAGATACGATTGTAAATAACGATGAACTCAATCCAACAATAACCAATGTCCTCAACCCGGCCGGCTTGCGATACCATTCGCGTTCAAAACCAATAATAGCAGAAAGTATAAAAGTCACGATCAGTCTTATGATTATATCTAGGGTTGAGATGTCGGACATATTTTTTTGGTGGGCGTGGGGGGACTCGAACCTCCGACCTTTACATTATCAGTGTAACGCTCTAACCAACTGAGCTACACGCCCGTGTAGTGATATTATTTTAACGTAAATACAATATCAAATTTAGCTAAAACAGTCAAGTATTATGTGGAATTGTGGGTATAATTCTTTATTTAAGACTGAAGATACATATTATACGAACTACGAACCACATACGAACATTACGAACGAGGGCACGCAGGGTAGGTATCCTACCAATGAGATTAAAGATTAATAAGTTTAAAAAACGTAGCGCCAGAAGTGGCGCTACGTGACATTATTTATCATTCCTTTTTTTGGTTGTTCAGAGGATAGTTCTTGGCGAATCAATGCTATTTGCAAGCGCATTTTTGCGGATTTATTACTGTTATTTTTGGCAATTAAAGCGCTTACTTTTTTTGCACCATACATAACGGACGTATGGTTTTTAATTCCCAGTATTCTTACAATTTGAACGTAGGACATTTCAAGATCATTTTTGAGAAGATAAGAAGCAATGTGGCGTCCGATACTGGAACGTTTGCTCCGACAACGTCCACTGCCAAAAAGTTCTTTAACACTTTTAAGTCCAACTACTTTTGCAATTACTGCAAGAACAGATTGAACACTAGTGTTTTTAGGAATTTTGGTTTGAGTAGTTTGTTTTTCTATTTCTTTTACCAAGTCCTTATTTTCTTCTTTTTCTTCTTTTAAAAATTTTTCCCACCGGACAAGAATTTTTGGTTCAACATTTAAAACAACTCTTTCCAAATATTGTTTTACTGTTATAACCTCATCTTTTACCAAGATATCAAAGATTCTAAATGCCCTTACTCTGATATCGTTTTCACCGGTGTAGAGAGCAATAAGATCAACGGTTTCTCTCATGCTTCTTGGCCAAGTGGCGGCGGCTAGATTTTTATAGACTGGTTCCAACCATTTTTGAAAGAGCGGTTTCATGAAGCCTCCTTTGTAGTTTTGTCCAAAACCATCCTAACATAATGCTTTTTAATGTTCAAACGAATCCGGAGGTTCGAATCCGGAGGTTTAACCTCCAAAGGTTAAACCTCCGGAATGAAATAAATTTTAGAAACAAAAAAACAGAGCCATGAACTCGTTTCGTTGTTGGAAATTGGTAACATTCTAACCTTTTAGGAATTTTTCTAAAAACCTAAGAAGCTAAAAAGCTACAAGCTCTGCTTAAAATTTCCAAATAGCTAATTTCTATTTGATACCCTTTGCGATTGCAACATCGAGCCCTCCTGTCCGTAGACAGAAAGGACGACCTAGAAGTGATTTCAACCGAAGTTGAAATAATTACTCCCTAGAAAGGAGGTGATCCACGACCAGCTTCCGCTAGCCGTGCCTTGTTCATGATTTTTCACTTGTTTCCAAGTGCATGGACTATATCTTCATCCTGGTGAGAAAACCAGGAGCTAACGTGTAGTCTCTACAGGGCTTTCCAATTTGTACATCATTTGTGGCAACATAAAAGGCTCAATAATTTTTCTGAAATGTTGCCTTGATGCTGCTTTGATGTAAAGTCGCCATCCATTTTTGTTCTTGTGTAGGCTTGTGTGTTTGATGTTAAATACACGGAAGAGCGCATCTTGGAGAAGAGCTAACTCTTTTTTGGTAAAACATTGTGTATTTAGAAGATATCCGGTTGGATGTCTTCCTCCATCATCCATAAACCATACCGCAAGACCAAGTGGCGTGAGGAGTGAAGCAATCTCCTTTGGAACCACTTTTATACGGTTTCGGTAAAATAGTTTGCCGATTTCCGTTAATTCCGGATGACTAATTGTTCTAAACCGCCATGATTTATTTTTTGATTGGTATTTCGGCGGTGTTGGGACGAGTAAGTCTAATGCTTCATATTTCCAAAACACATATTCTTTTTGTGCGTTGCAGTGATCAATTTGAAGACAGAAATTATTTTTTGAGGCAGTCTCAATTAATGATCCGTCTCCAAGAACCGTACCAACGATAATATTACGTTGATGATCGGTTAGGTTTATTGCGCTGCGCGCGAGATGATACATAATTTGGTTTCCCATATTTACTCGGAAAGCTTCCCTCGGTATTGCCTTAGCATTTTGCTTTAGGGTTCACCGATATAGTTAGATTTTTCAACTCGATTACTCGAGAAGGTCGCAACAACTGCAGTTTGCAGCTACGACTTCGCCTTGATCATCGACTTCACCTTGATACCACGTAAATGGTGCTTCAGGTGCTTCCGACTTTCCTGGCGTGACGGGCGGTGAGTACAAGATCCGGGAACGTATTCAATGCGCCGAGGCTGATACGCATTTACTAGCGATTCCAGCTTCATGAGGTCGGGTTGCAGACCTCAATCTGAACTGAGACCGGTTTTTTGGGATTGGCTCCGTCTTACGACTTGGCAGCCCATTGTACCGGCCATTGTAGCACGTGTGTAGCCCAGAACATAAGGGACACGCTGATTTGACGTCATCCCCACCTTCCTCCCTCCACTCTGCTCGCAAGTGAACAAAGTATGAACAGAGAAACATAGAAACAGAGAAACAAAGAAACTTTTTTGTTTCTTTGTCCTTTTGTTCTTTTGTTTCTTTGTTCCACTTTGAACTTGTGTTCAAAGTGGAGGGCAGTCTCCTGTGAAAGTACAACACAGGATAGGGGTTGCGCTCGTTACGACACTTAAGTATACAGCTCACGCCACGAGCTGACGACAACCGTGCATCACCTCTCTCAGGTTCCGATTTAACGGTCGCTTCCCGGTTAAGGGAAACTACAACCTGAAAGTTCAAGCCCTGGTAAGGTTCCTCGCTTACCATCGAATTAAACCACATGCTCCACCGCTTGTGCGGATCCCCGTCTATTCCTTTGAGTTTTAGCCTTGCGGCCGTAATCCCCAGGTGGAATGCTTAACGTGTTAACTTGTTTGAACGACACTGGGAGGGTCGATACTCCCAATATCTAGCATTCATCGTTTAGGGCGTGGACTACGCGGGTATCTAATCCGCATCGCTCCCCACGCTTTCGTCTTTTAGTGTCAGGTATGTACTAGTGCACTGCCTTCGCCTTTGGTGTTCCTGCCGATATAAACGCATTTTACTACTACACCGGCAATTCCGTGCACCTCTTCCACCCTCTAGCTTTCCCGTATCTCTCGCAGCCTTGAAGTTGAGCCTCAAGATTTGACAAAAGACGCAAAAAGCCACCTACAGACCCTTTACACCCAATAAATCCGGATAACGCTTGAGGTCTCTGTATTACCGCTCCTGCTGGCACAGAGTTAGGAACCTCTTATTCAATGGGTACCGTCATTTGTTCGTCCCCATTAAAAGCAGTTTACACCCCGAAGGGCGTCTTCCTGCACGCGGCGTCGCTCCCTCAGACTTTCGTCCATTGGGGAATATTCTCGACTGCAGCCTCCCGTAGGAGTCCGGGCAGTATCTCAGTCCCGGTGAGGCGGGTCGTGCTCTCACACCCGCTATCCGTCATAGCCTTGGTAAGCCATTACCTTACCAACAAGCTGATAGACCATAGGCCTTTCTTTAGGCCTCATACACAACACACGAAAATTTTGAATGATGAATTTTGAATTTTGAATAAAATTAGAATTTTCTAATTTTGAAACACGATGTTTCAAAATTAAATCATTATCAGCTTGAGGCTGATCCGCCTTCGGCGGAAAAATTTATTCGAAATTAAAAATTAGAAATTCGAAATTATCATTCAATATTGCCCTGTGCCATGTACAAGTTTAAATGGGAATGACTTGTGTCCCCCCATTATTATCAAGGATTAGCCCCTCTTTCGAAGGGTTGTCCTTGTCCTAAAGGTAAGTTACCAATGTGTTACGCTCCCGTTTGCCACTCAGTCTTTTTCCGAAGAAAAAGCTTCGTTCGACTTGCATGCCTTAGACACGCCGCCAGCGTTCATCCTGAGCTAGGATCAAACTCTCATAATAAAACGTCTAATTAAAAATTAGACATCAATTGTTGTTAGAAACTGCTGTATCGTTAAGATAGCAGCAGGCTCAAAGAAATTTTTTTGTTTCAATGTTGCAATCGCAAAAAGCACCATTTTATTTTGACAAAAATCCTTTCTAACAAAAAATACCGCTCAAAAAGAGGTATTTCCGTATCGGGATATATTGTGGAAATAATTTGTAGCTAAATTTAGCGATTGACTTAGGTTTTTTTCGCTATTCATTTGTCAACGATCATTTGTGCGCCCATTATACAAGAGGTTGGAATAGGTGTCAAGTGGTTTGTCGTTTATTTAGAAAAGAGAAATTAGAAAAGAGAAAAGAGTCGAGAGAGGGGCAGAAAAAACAGAGAAACAGAAGAATATAAAAACACAAGAACAAGTGTAGCTCAGGTCTTTAGACCTGAGACGTCCTCAAACCTAAAGGTTTGAGCTACGTTCATTGGTTTATAGTAATTCGCAGTTTCGTAATGAATATAGTATCGTTCTTATGTTCGTACCGTGTTCGTGGCGTTGCCTTGAGGCTCCTTGCTTTCCTGCGTCGCTCAGCAATCCAAAGCAAGCTTTGGATTGCACTCACTCCTTGGAAAGTAGTTCGTATAATATGTATGTGTCATCCTAAATTCACTACATCCTAAACACTTAATGCTATACGTTATCAATAAAAAAACTAGAGGGTCGAGCGACCCTCTAGTTGCTAGCGCAAGGCTAGAAGCGTTGTTGTGGTTACGGAACCACGAAGCAGCGATTACACCCGCCAAGGCCGTTCGCGTAAACCGTTAGGTTGCGCGAACTGCCTCCACACACCGCGGACATAGGTCCGTAGGTGGTGTTGGCCTGACACGAATAACGCGTCATTCCGTTCACCACGTAGGTGACCGAGACGCAGGTCACGTTGTTGTGACCATAATTCCGAACGAGCGAAATTCCGGCCGCGTTTGTCCGCGTGCCGATCTCGTTCATCGAGGTCGCGGCCCCGTCCGGCCCAGACGATGCGTACATCGTCACCCGGTCAACAGACTCCGCGTTCGGGGTTCCCCAGGTAAGCGTACAGTTCACGCTACTGCCCGGAGGGTCCTCGCCCTCTGCCTCAGCCTCGGCCTCAGCTTCGCCCTCGGACGACTCGTTGTCGCCGAGCGGACAGCCGGGAGCCTCGAGACTCGCCGGGTACTCGCAAACGTTGCCCACGGTGCAGATGTCCCGTGTGCAAGGATTTGCGTCGTTGCAATCCGCGTTCTCGAGGCATGCCTCGAGGTCGCGCGTCTCGCAAACGAAACCCTCGGTGCACTCGGTGTCTGCGTCCGGACTTCCGAACCCGGGGCAGTTTCCGTCTTCGACACAACCCACGCAGAATCCCCGGTAACAGACCGGGTGAACCGCGGGGCAGTCCTCGGACAGCGTGCCATCCGCGTCGTTGCACGCCGGCTCGGCCGGCACGCAGAGACGCAGGTACTCGTCGCACTGCTCGCCGAAAATGCAACCGAGATCCACGACCGCCTCGCGCGTGGACGCAGAGGCGCTGTCGCCATCGCGCCGCGTGTACGAGGTCAGACAGGGGACACACTCCCCATTGTCGTCGCAGAACGCGCCGTTCGCGTTCGAGACGCCGGTCACGTCGCTGTAACAGTCGCTGTGTCGGACACAGCTGACCGGAATGCAGTTGCCGTCGAAGCAGCTCTCGCCAGCTTCGCAGCCCACTGCGTCGCGGTTTCCGTTTCGATCGAGAGAAACGAGACACTCGTTGCACTCGCCGCCGTCGTTCACGTAGGGCCGGTCGCTCGGACAGCCACCGCCACCATCACCCGTGCTGCACGCGCCGAAAAGACAAACCACAGAAAGCATTGCGAAATTTCTCATCTTCTTTCTCCTTTTCTTTCTTTCCGTTTCCGGAAGTTGTTCTGCACTTTGATCAGTGCTAGAATTTTTTGTTGATGTTTACCTACGGAGCAAGCACCACGCCTACTCCATCACGTGAAGGAATGCGATGAATGGAACCGGTCAGGTTCCACTCTTGCAAATCGAAGTAAATTACCGAGCCGTCTCGTGTCCGTACGCGCGGCACAAACGGTCCACTCGGAAAAATGATTTCGTGACTATGACTTGCGCCACGCCACGGCGTTGAATAGGCGTCCTCAGTATCATCCCACCCAAGCGCTTCAGTTCCAACCGAGACACTTAGAATGTCGCTTTCAGCAACACCAGAGAGCCCTTCGGGAACGTTACCCTGGATGTAAATGCGAGTGAGACCAGTGCCGGCCAAGTTGAGTCCGTCAACGGTTCCAACTGCAACCGAGCAGAATGAATTTGCATCGCTTTCGACAAAGCTATCTTCGCCGTCGCAATTTGAATCCACTCCGTCGTTGCAGATTTCCGGGGCGTGAGGCCAGCGGTCCGCATCATACGGATCGCAGTCCAAATCGTCGCGCACCCGGTCACCATCAGCATCCGGTCCAGGCCCCCACTCGTCAATAACACCATCGCAGTCATTATCCTTGCTGTCAAGCAAGTTGCCTGCTTCGGCATTCTCAACTACATCAGGGCTAACCCCGGCGTTCTTGTCATCACAGTCGCCATCGGCAACAGTAACACCGTCGCCGTCGCAATCTGAAGTTTCCGTGACTGTACACGGCACACACTCGGAATTGTCGAAAGACTCGCAGCCTACTGACGTGCAGTAATCGTCCGTGCAAGTATCGCCATCATCGCACTCTTCGTGCGACGCGCAGGTTGCGGTTTCACTCTCGGCTTCGCTCTCAGCCTCGCCTTCGCCACGCACACCATAACGTTCCTCATCTGCCGGAGTACCCACTCCGTCGATATCACTGCCACACCGCGACCCTTCCGGACATCCGGGGATCGGGGTGGTGTCATCATCTGTTGCGCAAGCAAAAAGTATCAGACACAAAAAGATTCCACTTCGCATTTCATAACCTCCATTTCAGTTTTTTTTGTTTTCGATTTGTAAAGGTCAAAATTTCTGGCTATAAAATTTTGTAATAATTTTGACAACCAAAAATATTGACTTTTATCAAAAACCACGCTTTTTTTCTATATTTAATTATCATACCATTCTACCATAATTGTGCTTTTTTGTCAAGGTTTAAAATTAGGGAGTAGGGAGTAGGGAGTAGGGAGTGGAAAAAATACTGCAATTTAAGCCAAATTGAGTGTAAAATGTCCGAAACTCGGCTTCGAAACTGAGTTTTGGACATCTATGATCTTTTTACAAGGCTTGCTTTTTAAGACATTAGCGGGTGACAAGCCCCCGCGCTACTTTGCGTGGTTTTTTGCGTATTGTTTTGCGTGGTTCTGCGCAACGTTTTCGTCTTCTTGCTCCCTATTTTAAAAAAAAGCCCCACCTGAGGTGGGGCTAGGAGCGAATTCAGATCAGGCTTGGGCTTGCTCGAAGGCCTCGATGAGAGGAACTTCTTGGTGTCTGTTTACGAGCTTGGCTTCGTGATGACGCCTGATTCTGTTTTGGTTGTTCAAAAGAGCTTTAAAATTCTCGAAAACAGGACTCTTTGGATCCTCAGCTCCACCGTGGTCGAAGTGAGTTTGAACATCGTTTATCAGATGATTAAGCGAATTCATTACCGCGTGTGGCAATTCGACTGTTGGTCGAGACCCCTCGAGTTTTGCAGAAAGATATCGCCTTTCTTGCAAAGTCATATCCCAAGCGCTACGAAGATCGTTTAGCGCTTTGGTACGCGTTGCCGTCCAATAGCCACGATTCGTTCCCCTAAGTCCCATGCGTTCTCCTTTGTGTTTGGGTTTCCAGAAACGCTCGGGTAGTATACTTTACACTTGAAGATTTGTCAAGGTGTTGAAAAAAATTGGAGTAGGAAGTAAAGCCATAAGCCATAAGCTGTAAGCCATAGAAATTCCAAACCGCCAGCTGGCGGTCCAAGCACCAAACGACTTCCGCAGGAAGTCGTCCTGAACCGTTTTAACGAGTATTCCCACGAGGGTGAAGGATCTCTCATTCTCACACAAATAATTTCCAAATCACAAATCCAAAATTCAAAACAAGATTGTCGTTCCGAATTGTTGTGATATATAAACATGTAGGGCGGGGCATTGTGCCCCGCCAGAGCATAAATAGATGTAGCTCAAACCTAAAGGTTTGAGCTACATCATAATATTTATTTTGAATTTAGAATTTTACTACCCACTACCTTCTACCTACTATCTACTTACTATTTTTCATCCTCCACTCTTCAATTTTTTTATGATCGCCGGAAAGTAGAATTTTTGGCACTTCCCACTCCTCGCCATTTTTGGTTTTGAAAATTTCCGGCCGAGTATATTGCGGATGCGCTTTTTTGCCCGGTGTTCCGTGCGATTCGTCTTCCAGTGATTCTTCTTTTCCAAGTACGCCCGGGATGTTTCGGCTTATTGCGTCGGCAATGGTCATGGCTGGTAATTCGCCGCCAGTTAAAACATATGGTCCGGTGGAAATTTCTTCGTCAACTAAATATTTTGCCACGCGTTCATCAACTCCTTCATATCTTCCGCAAATAAAAATTATTTGGTTATAATTTTTAGCCAATCGAATAGCATCTTTTTGTGTGAACTGTTTTCCTTTGGCGGAAAGTAAAATAACACGCGTACCTCTGTTCTTCTGTTTCTCAGTTTTTCTGTTTCTCAGTTTTTCTATTTTTATGTCTTTTAGTGCGTTGTAAATCGGTTCGACTTTCATTACCATTCCCGCCCCGCCGCCATAAGGAGAATCGTCAACAGTTTTGTGTTTGTCCGTAGACCATTTTCGCAAATCATGTGCTTCAAAAGACACGAGTTTTTTCTCGGTGGCTCGTTTTAAAATTGATTCATTTAAATATGAATCAAACATTTCCGGGAAAATTGTTATAAAGTCAAAGCGCATATGCGGTGATAATAACATAATTATATAGTAATTTCAAATTTAAAATTCTACTTACTTTTTCGAACCAAAAACACGCATCTTGCGACGCGTGTTTTTTGGTAAAAATTTTATTTAGATAGTGAGGTCGTCCACCGCTGAGGTGTCAACATCGCCATCAGTACTCTTGCGACTACGTGCGCGAGGACCTCGTTCTGAACCTTCTGGTTCATAAATTTTGAGGTTTACGCGGGCATTGTCTTTCGCACCAACGATGCGAAGCAATGTTCGTAGTGCACGAGCGGTTTGACCTTCACGACCAATGACATAACCCATGTCTTCTTGATTGATGTGGAGGGTGATGAGAACACCACGCTCGTCGACTGTTCTTTCAGTCTTAACATCTTTTGGGTTATTCACGATCGCTCTCACTGTATCTTCAATGAATTGCTGGTCTGTAGGCATAGCAGCCATAGCGTTCGTTTTCTACTTAAGAATTATCAGATTTATTCCAGCTGGTCGACTATTCCCGATTAACCTCCTAAAAAGGGGTGGATTCAGGTCCACTGGACTGTATATAGTATAACACGTTTTTGAAGATTTGTCAATAGGTGTGGGGATGGAGATTTAAGATTAAAGGTTAAAGATGGGGATGAGGAAAAGACAAGTAGGGCAGGGTTTTGTGCCCCGCCACGAGAGAAATTAGTTATAGAAAAGAGAAAATAGTCTGCAAAGAGGCAGAGAGAAGATAAAATTTTGAATTTCTAACTTTGAATTTTTAATCAATTTTTAATTTTTAAACACGATGTTTCGAAATTAAATCATTAAAAATTTATTTAAAATTCGAAATTCATCATTCAGAATTACCAGTCGTCTTTTCTTTTTATTTCCTACGTACTCTTTTCTAATTTTTCTTTTCTCTTTTCTATCATTTTACATTCAAAAACCCCGCGACCAATGTGGTACGCGGGGTCTTCTTTTTTATTTTTTACTGTGCCGGGGATTCCGGGACTGGAGCCGGGGTGGCTTCCGGAGCTAAGGTTGTTTCTGGGGTCGGAGTTGGTTCTGGCGCTGGAGCAGCAGTGGCTGTTGCTGCGGCGGCTTTTTCGGCTTCAGCTTGGGCAAGAGCAGCCGCTTCGGCATCAGCTTTGGCTTTTGCTTCTGCATCTTTTACCGCTTGAACTTTGGCTTCGGCATCAGCTTTTGCTTTTACAATGGCATCTTCCTTTGCTTTCTTTTCATCTCCTAATTTAACGGCGCGGGTTTTGTTTATTTTTGAAACATTGCGTTTTTTACTTTCAATAATTCCCCGTGAAACAAGCAAATTGTGAACTGTGTCAGTTGGTTGAGCACCGACTGAAATCCAGTATTTAATTCGATCAGCTTTCAATTCAATTGTTTTTGGGGTGGAACGCGGATTATAAATTCCTACATTTTCAATGTAGTCACCTTTTGGGTCTTTGGTTTTTGGCAGCACGATCATTCGATAGGTCGGCTGTTTCTTTTTTCCAAATCTGGCTAATTTAATTGCTAACATAAGTTTGTGGAAGATCGAATTTAGGGGAGAGCAAATCACCATGTCCGATTTCCAACGGTTTAATTAATGTGTCATTAGTATAGATTATTATCTAAAAGTTGTCAACTTAGGGGGGAAGGGAGTAGGGGGTGGGGAGTAGATTAAAGATTAAAGATGTGGATTTGGGTTGTAGGATTTAGGATTTAAGTAGGGCGGGGCCTTGTGCCCCGCCACGAGATTTTATAAAAAAACCCCCAGGCGGGGGCGGTTTGTCAGTTAGTAAATTTTTGACATTGAGGATTGTCGGACACAGCGCTCTGATCTGCTTTCTTGATATTTCCAAAGAAGTCCATATCGAGTTCGTAGGCCTTATGTTCTGTGTCATCAATGGCAGCGATTTTTCTTCCTTGCTGGATTTGTTGGATGGTCCAAACCATCAGGGTCAGCGCATTATTTAAGAAATCTTTTAGATCTTCAAGACCAGCGATTGACGCATATTTTTCCATTTCCTCTTCGCCACTATCATTGAATTCTATCTTCATTTTGCATCCACCTTTTTATTTGTTTGTTGTTTGCGACTCGGGGAGCTTCAACCCCCCAAACTGCTCAAGGAATTTTTGGATGCGTTCGGGGTGGTAGCCGACGAGGTAGGGGAATTCTTCGATGCGTCTGGCCTCATCATTTAAAAACCAGAGCAAATCTTTTTCCGGAACTTTTTCACAGCCATATTTGATGATGATACTGGCAATTTCTTGCCGTGTTTTTTCATCAGAGAGGAATATGCGCAAAATGTTTTTTGACAAAACGCCATCTTTTTCGGCACGCGTAGCGTTGATGCAGAGAGCGCAATAAAACTTAAACTTTTCCAGTCGTCCGCTGTCAGTATATTTTAGCCGATAAAGCTGCCTTGCAACATCAATGATAAGTTTGATGCAAAAGCCGATTGCAATAAGGAAGATAATTTCCATTGTTTTTTTACCCCTTTCTTTTTTGTAAGGATCAATTATCAAAGGTTAACACAAGGAGTGGGATTTGTCAAGGTGGTAGGAAAAAAGGGAGTAGGGAGTAGGAAGTAGGAAGTGGGGAGTAGGGAGAGCCACTAGGTATTAGCCACTGACCACTAAAAAAATGCAAACAATGAAATATGGATTTAGGATTTTGAAAGGCGGGGGACAAGCCCCCGCCCTACTTTTTTAAATTTATAGTTCCGCTTTTTTCGTGTTTCTCAAATTTTCCACATCTTCAAGTTTTAATGATAATAAATGTGAGGCGCCATCATTGTTCATGGTTACTCCATATAAAATATTTGCTTTTTCCATGGTGGCGCGGTTGTGGGAGATTACAATAAATTGTGTTTTGTGTGACAGGTCGTCAATAATTTGAGCAAATTTAATTGAGTTTGATTCGTCGAGCGCGGCGTCAACCTCGTCCAATACCACAAAAGGCGACGGATTTTCCGCCATAATTGCGCAGATCAAAGCAATGGATGTGAGTGCGCGCTCTCCGCCGGAAAGCATGTTTATGGATTTGACGCGTTTGCCCGGAGGGTTGGCAGTAATTTCAATTCCATTGTAATCTGATTTTTTTATTTTGATTTTTGATTCTTCTTCAGCCGCACCATTTTCCGAATCTTCCAATTCCGGTTCATCAACCGGTTTTGTTTTTGATAATTCGGCATGACCGCTGTTGCCAAACAAAACTTTAAAATATTTATCAAATTCTCTGGACAGATTTCCAAAAGATTTTTCAGTTTGTTTTTCAATAATTTCATCAAGTTCGATAATACCGCTTTCAAGATCGCTCATGGCTTTGATCAAATCTTCGATTTGAGTTTTTAGAAAATCGCAACGTTCTTTTGTTTCGTCGTGTTCTTTGATAACTTCCGGATCAATACTGCCAATGACATCGAGCTGGGTTTTCATTCTTCGGATTTTTTCCGCGGCTTCGAATGGTGTAATGCTCAGTTCCGGTAAATCGCCTTTAGCAAGTTCATCCGGTTCTTTGCCAAGCTGGAACTTAATTTCTTGTTCCATGGTATTGCGTTGGGTTTCGTCTCGGGCAAGTTGGACACGCAAATCATTTAATTGACGGTCAGTTTCGAATAATTGGTTTTGTTGTTTTTGAAGTTCGTGTTGCAATTCAAACAAACGCCCCTTGCTTTTTTGTTCTTGGGTTCCAAAATCTCTGATTTTCGCTTGCAAATCATTTATTTTTTTATTTATCAAATTCAGTTTTTCATCAAGTTCTGATTTTTGTTTTGTGAATCTTTCAGTGGAAGCGTCACTTTTATTGCCGGTAATTTCTTTTAAGAAAAATTCAGTATTGGAAATAATCTCCCGGAATTCTTGTTGGAGTTCTTTTATTGTTTCCAAGTTTTTTACATCTTCAAGTTTGGTTAAGAAATTTTTTCCTTTGGTAACCACGCTTTCAATTTCCGAAACAACGCGCGCCATTGGCACGGTTTTATCTTGATTTTGTTGCAGTTTGGCAAAAGAAATAGCATTTTGAATTTTTAAAACTTCTTCACGAATGTTGTTTCTTGCATCCGCCAGTTTTTCATATTCTTTTTGCAATTCTACGAATCCGGTTTTTTGCGTTTCTTCTTTTTCCAATCCGGCGAGTTCGTTGCGTATTTTTTGAATTGCTTCATTTGTGGTTTTTCGATCAAGTTCAAATTTATCTGATTTTGTTCGAGCTTGGCGGATGCTTGCTTGCAACTCGCGCCAAATTTTTCCATAATAAGCCCGGCCAAGATCTTGCATTTCTTTTTCTATTGGTTCGCGTTCTTCCAATTTTTTGACTTGTCGTGATAAAGAGCGCAGTCGTGGTTCAATTTCACGAACCAGCTGATCAGCTTGAGCCAGATTTTCTTTTGTGGTTTGAAGCTTGTTGACAGCTTGGTCGCGTTTAAGTTGGAATTGTTTGACTCCGGCTGCTTCGTCAAAAAATTCTTTGCGTTCTTGGGGAGAAGCGACAAGAATGTGGTCAACCATGCCTTGGCCGATAACAGAATAAGTACGTTGTCCAAAGTTTGCTTGAGCGAGCAATAATTGAATGTCAGCTAAGCGGACAACTTTTCCATTGATCAAATATTCAGAATTTCCGTCACGGTAAAGGCGGCGGGAAATTGCCAAAGAAGTGAATTCAATTGGCGCGGACTTGTCTTCGTTGTTAAGAGTGAGGGTGGTTTCGGCAAAACCGGATCGTGCGCGGTTTTCAGTTCCGGAAAAAATAATATCTTCGGATTTTTTTCCGCGTAAAAGTTTCATGGATTGTTCACCAAGCACCCAACGAACTGCATCCGCGAGGTTGGACTTGCCGCTTCCGTTTGGTCCGACAATAGCGGCGATTCCGCGCTTACCACTGCGTGGAGGAGGGAATTCGAGATAAGTTTTGGCGGCAAAAGTTTTAAAGCCTTGGGTTTCGAGTTTTTCTAAATACATAGGAATCTATTGTTGTTGTTTTTGGTCAAAATTTTATTTTAATCAACAACACAGCTTATACGCAGTTTATATTTTACCAAATTTGCAAAAAAGTGTACACTGTTTGTATCAGGTGTTGGATTATAGGTATTGGGTGGATAGGTTTTTTGTTGGGGTGTGTATCCTAAAGGCGGGGTACCCCGTACAAATCTCTTCGGGATTCACGGGGCAGGCAAGACCCCGCCCTGCTTAAATCTTTAATCTTAAATTTCGCAGAGATCCCTCACCATTGGGTAACAGAGAAACTGAGAAACAGAAGAACAGAGAAACAAAGACAACGGCTCATATAAATGAGAACATTCGTTACAATAGTTCGGGACGACGTTTGCGGGGGACAAGCCCCAACGCTACACGGTATTTATTCATAACCTTTGGCGGGGTACAAGCCCCCGCCCTACCGGATACTAGAAATTGGAAATTGGTAGTGTTATTGCTGTTGTAGCTCAGGACTTTAGTCCTGAGACATCCTCAAACTAGGCGTCGCCTTGAGGTTCCTTGCTTCTCATCCTCGCTCGGTATAGCCCCCGCTTTGCGGGGGTCTCTCCACTCACTCGTCGAGAAGTAAAGGTTTGAGCTACACTCATAAATATTAATTTCTAATCTCCTAAATAGCTAATTTTTATCGTGGCGGGGGATGAACCCCCGCGCTACACCTTTATCTTAAATCTTTAATCTTAAATCTTAAATCTTAAATCTGCTATATGGCTCAATGGGACAAATTATTAAAATCATTAGGCTTTACAGAAAGTGAAGCGAAAATTTATTTAAAGTCGCTCGAAATTGGCGCGGCTTCGGTTCAAGATTTGGCAAAAAAATCAAGAGTTAGCCGAGTAACAACATACGCGGTAATTGAGACATTGACCGTTCAAGGACTTATGAGCTCGGTTGAAAAAGGCAAGAAAAAACTTTATGTTGCCGAATCGCCAGATCGGTTGGTTTCAGTGGTGCACAGCAAGGTAAAAACAATGGAAGCAACTTTGAAAGAAATCCAAGCTTCGTTGCACGATTTGAAAATGATTCAACGCGGAGAAAAGCCGGTCGTGAAGTTGTTTGAAGGGCCGGAAGCTTTGAAAGCAATTCAAGATGATGTTTTGCAAACTAGACCAAAACACATGGACGAATTTGGCAATCTTGATGAGATTCGCCGTTTATATAAGCCGGAAGACAGAGAGGTTTTTTTTCATGAGGTAAAAAAGTTTTTGCCAAAAACACGGGCAATTTTTCTTTCTCAAGAAGTAAAGCCAATTTCAAGAGGATCGCATGAAGAAATTGCTTTGTTGCCAGTTGATAAATTTAATTTTTCCGGAGATGTTTTTGTGTATGGCAATAAAGTAGCCCTTTCAACTTTTAGAGGCAAGCAAATTTCTGTGCTTATTGAAAGTGAAGAATTAGTTAAGACTTTCCGGGCAATGTTTGAATATTTGTGGCATTGCATGGCGCATTTACCAGTAGATTCTTTTAATAAAGTTAAGCCGCGGGAATAGATGGTCTGCCACCAAATAGCATTTTGGTCATAATCGCTTAAAAATTTTTCGACTTATTTTTTCAAGTAAGCCTTCAAAATTTATTAAGCAATTCTGCCTCAAAAAATGAAAATTTCAACTTAAAAGCCTATTCGGCGACAGACCCAAAAAAATAAGAAGCCCCCGACCGAGTGTCGGGGGCTAGATCGATAGCCGAGCTTTTAACCTTTCTCTTTCTTTTTAGATTGAGAATGTTTGGTTGGTAGCTCGATTTTAGTTAACCGCATCCCATTTGTTTCTCCTTTTCCTACACCCCATCTGGAGTAAAGGTCAAGGAGTGATTCTCGTGAGGCGGCGGCCTCTTCTCTTTCGTTCTTTCCATGCACCTGTCACGCAAGTGAGAGTTGCGCGACAGAATTTGCGGTGATTTTAACATGCTTGCGGGACCATCACAGGTCCTGCTTTTTTTTCACCGCGCGGATGGCTTCTTTGGGTTTCCTTACCACGAGAAGCCGGTCTTGTGGGTTATTTTTGGTGCGCATCAAGCGCACGAAACACACTGACCTGCGTAAACATTACCCACAAGAGCTCTGCTGCTACGAGCCAAAAAAAGTCGGCTCTTTTGCAGTAATTACTTTGACAAGCCGGGAAATCCCGGCACTTCTTTTGGGGCCGCCTTTCCCTCTTACTTACGTGCTTCGATTTTTTCCCTATGGTTTACAATACCTGGGTAAATCGATGCTCGTAGTGAGGTAGGCGACCGTCGGTAATACTCGGCTGCGGTTTTGCCGCGTACCGAGCTCGTTCCATGTTCCCGTTGGCCCGCTTCGAGGTAAGTCGACCACTAGATGGTCTTGAATCTCGCTCTCGGGTTGTTTGGGTACAGAAACAATTACTTACGGGTCGTCTATTCGACCTCATGATTTTCACTCCTCTTTCTTCCTCTCCTTCAGGGGATCTCTTTGTGCCGAAAGCAGAAACCGCTCTCTGGGTACATCCCAGGACCGGGCCTGGCACAAAATCATTAGTTAGTCACACCTGTGGATTACATGGGTATGATACCACATAATCAAAAGTTTGTCAAGTCCCCCATAACAAAATTTGGTGTTTGGGGTGGGGATAAAAGTATGTTTCTTTTAAACATTTTACACTATTTTTCCGCCTCTAAATTTAGTTAAAAAATCAATAATAATGAATCAAAAAGTAAGGGGGGGCTTGACAGATTTTTCAAAGTGTGGTATATTGCATTTGTTCGATGCTGACGAACGCTTTGGACCCCAGCAGTCCAATGTATTCTCTGCATCGAATTTTGTTTAGTAAGCATCAGTGGACTTGTCTTGATGCGTTTTGAACAATTTGGAAATTACAATTTAAATCAGCAAGCCTGGTTATTCGTAACTAGGCAGGGAACACGACAGTTCTGTGTTTCCTTAGGTAATCAAAGTCGAGCTTTGGAGGAGAGGGCTTTGGAGGGATATCTAAGGAAACACGGAACAAGAAAATCTGGCAGATGTGTTCTTGTTCAGTGGCGCGCTAAACCAGCTCCAAAGGTAATCTCGCGACTTGGGAAACCAAGTCGTGGGGATCTGCACCTCACGGTCCTGGAAAGCTTCCTTGTTCGCCTTTTGTCTTTTGACTACAGAAATGCTGTATAACAGGGATCTTTTGAGTCCAGGATGCCTAGCTAATTCGTGAGAAAAAGCTAGGTGTGGGCGGGTAGCCCAGCCAAACTCAGAGGATTTTGTCGCGAGAGTCGTGGGGATTTCCCTCACGAAATTACTCCGGCTTCACTGTTGTAAGGGCGTCTGTACTAGGACTGCGGAACGAGGTTACTTCAACCATCATGGAAAATTCCAAAGCGTGCTTGCACGCATTTGGTTGATCCTTTGGTGGCTGGTCGCGCGCAGCGTTGTGACCCTGCCCCATCACTGGGGTTGGGTTACAGACAGGAGAGGACTGCTGATTGGGGTTACTTCAAATCATGAAAAAAGAAAAAGACCCTAATCGCCGATTGTCCGTTGACCCTGTTTTCTTCTCCTGACTGTCCTCAATTCGAGGGCAGTCAGGAGAGTTCTTTTAAAAATAAAATAGAATTTTTTGTGCGGGGGATAAACCCCCGCGCTACTGTGAAATTTTTTGCGAGGTTAAGCCTCATAGAAACCAACAAACCACAAAGGGGGAATCCAATGCAAGGCATCAACACGATCATTCAGGCGACGGCGAATTCTGGCCAGGGCAAGGGGCGTAATGCCACTCACCCGAACCGCGAAGGAGCGCCGGCCTACCGGCGTTCGCTCCGTGAGCAGGTCATTCAGGTACTTTCGACCGGCACCATGAGCGACACTTTCTATGCTTCTGGCCATGAACTGGCCAAGGAAGCAGTGGAAGTATTGCTTCGTGCCCGGGAGGAATGCCCGGAGTTCTTGGCACGCGCGCTTGTTTGGGCGCGTAACCAGGGATTTATGAAGACAGCTCCGGTTCTCGGGCTCGTCATTCTGTCCGGCGGCCGCGGTCTTACGCGGAAGCTGTTTGAGGCGGTTTTCGACCAGGTGGTCTTGATTCCGGACGACTTGCGCGCCTTTGTGGCGCTTTGCCGTGCCGGAACGATCCCGGGTCGTAACGGTCTTGGCGGCGTCGCGCGTCTCATGGCGCGGAAGTGGATCTGTGGTTTGTCCGAATATCATGCCCTGAAGTACGGTTCGGCCGCTTCAGAAGGTGTGACGCTTCGCGACATTCTGCGGATGACGCATCCGTGTCCGGAGAACGTGGCTTTGGCCGAGCGCTTTGGCTGGTTGGTCAAGGGTTCCGAAGGCTTGGGTCTTGACTCAATGCTCAATCCGCAGATCCGCGCTCTCGAGGCGCTGAAGGTTGCCAAGACTGAGGAAGAGGCTGTTGCTCTCGTTCGCGGGGGTCGGCTTCCTTACGAGGTTGTGGTACCGTCAGTTGCCAAGATGACGCCGGCTCTTTGGACTGAGCTTTTGCGAAACGCGCCGTACATGAACCTGCTCAAGAATTTGGTGACGTTCACGCGTCACGGAGTTTTTGAGGACGAGGAGAATGTCCGGATAGCGGTCGCGAAGTTGACGAATCCTCGAGCAGTCGAGAATTCCAAAGTGCTTCCGTTCCGGTATTTCGACGCTTGGCGGATGTATGTGAAGGAGGAACGTTCGGACAGCCGGATTGCGGACGCGCTCCGCACGGCTCTC
>Ga0209211_10003246_pt1 | contig 26842 bp, 27 predicted proteins | sample RifGroA2_FD_183992 | JGI IMG/M metagenome (GOLD analysis project Ga0209211, IMG submission 183992) | Groundwater microbial communities from Rifle, Colorado, USA - Groundwater A2 (SPAdes) (version 2) | ecosystem: Environmental > Aquatic > Deep subsurface > Groundwater | place: Rifle, Colorado...
CACATGGCCCACCGAAAGAGGGAGAACCTTAGAATCCAAAAGACTCAGTATCCACCTAACAGGTCGCGGAAATGAAACCCGTGAGGCGTCCCAACGCATAGTTTTCGGGAATGAAAATGATTTCAAAAATTCAGGGAACAAAACAGGAAGGATTTGCCCGGCCTTTTTGCCGGCCAAGGTTTTTTGCGCCGCGGCGTAGACGCCCCGGGGCGTTTCCTTTTTAACAATGTCCTTCGCCTCCAGATTTCTGGATCTCAGAAACCCCTCGAGAGCGGGCGTGGGCTTGCCCGAAGCGTCATAGGCCTTTTCCCAGGAAGGGCCCACCCATTCCGCGACTTCGGCCGCCTGCCGTGCCGCCAGTCCCTTGATAAAAAAAACCACGCGGCGCGGCGTGGTGGCAACCGTTACCGATTCAAACGAAAGGCGTTCTTCGCGCAAACGCGCTTCCACGCGGGAACGGAACTGGGCTTCGACAAGATCCAAACTGTCGGTAGGCAATTCTTCCGTGCCTATTTCTAAAAGATAATTTTTAAGTTGCTCCATGAAGACGTCAGACTTTCGCTGTTTTTCTGCTTTGTTTCTTGATCAGGGGATGTCCCAGCTCTTCCCGGAGCTTGAGATACCCTTCGGCGCAGGCCTTGGCCAGCGCCCGGACTCGCGCGATGTAGCGGGGTCTTTCCGTCACGCTCACCGCGCCCCTGGCGTCAAGAAGATTGAAAACATGGGAAGTTTTAAGGCAGAGATCATAAGCCGGAAGGATTAAATTTTTCTCCAGCAGTTTTTTGGACTCCGTTTCAAAGTCATTGAAATGCCTTAAAAGCATTTCGATATCCGCTTCTTCGAAATTAAAGCGTGAAAACTCTTTTTCGTTTTCCATGTAAATTTCGCCGTAGGTGACCCCTTCATTCCAGCGAAGATCAAAAATGGATTGTTTGCCTTGCAAAAACATGGCTATTCTTTCCAGTCCATAAGTGATTTCGCAGGAAACCATATCCAGGTCAATGCCGCCGCATTGTTGAAAATACGTGAACTGGGTGATTTCCAGGCTGTCCAGCCAAACCTCCCAGCCCAATCCCCAAGCCCCCAGAGTCGGAGACTCCCAGTCATCCTGAACAAAACGGATGTCATGGCTGTCAACATCAATGCCCACTTCCCGCAGACTGTTCAGATAAAGATCCTGACTGTTTTCCGGGGCTGGTTTGATAATCACCTGATATTGAAAATAATGCTGGGTGCGCAGGGGATTTTCACCGTACCGGCCGTCTGTGGGACGCCTGGAAGGCTCGACATAAGCGGCCTTCCAAGGTTCGGGCCCAAGGGCTCTCAAAAAGGTATGGGGAGAAAAAGTGCCTGCTCCTACTTCCAAATCATAGGGTTGGACGACAAGACACCCCTGACGAGACCAATAATTATTTAATTTTTGGATTAAGTCTTGAAATGTCGGGGGTTTAGACATGGTCGAGAATTGTATCAAATCAGTGGGCATAAATCAAGAAAAGCAAAAGAAAGGCGGTGGCAAAAACCACCGCCTTTCACCTGCCCGCCTTCAAAGTTTATGCTCTGTAACCACTTACAGAGTCAACTGTTCCTTCATTTTCTCGTACTTGACTCTCCCAATCCCGTTTACCTGGGACAATTCTTCAAGCGACTTGAAGGAACCGTTGGCTGTCCGGTAATCGATAATACGTTTCGCAATCACCGGCCCGATGCCCTTAATGCTTTCAAGTTCCCCCAACGATGCTTTATTCAAGTTCACCTGCTGAATTTGCGTTTGGGAAGATGCTGTCCTTTCCTCCTTGCTAAAAGCCGGATTCACGCCGACTGCCATCAAAAAAGCTGCCAGCACCGAAGCCAGTACGATAAAGGACTGTTTTCTTGCCACCATAATGTCACCTCCTTTCTTATTGAGATAGGGCTAAGATAACAAAATTATGATTTTAAATCAATATTTATTTGATTTATTTTTATTTAAATATATGATAAAAAGTTATAGATTATTTGCGATTGTTAAGCGTATTCGCTATAATGATGCTGGATTTATTTACTGGAGAGGCTTATGGAGATAGGAAAAAAAATAAGGGAACTCAGAAAAACCAAAAAAATCACTTTAGTTGAGCTTTCGCAAATGACAGGCGTAGCCCAAGCCACTTTGTCCAGGATAGAAACGGGCATCATGCGAGGCACGGTAGAAAGTCATGAAAAAGTCGCACGGGCACTCGGTCTCACGCTGGCCGATTTTTATGGTTCTCTGGATGACCGCGTGGATAAAGTTGTACACCAGGAGGAGTCCAAGCGGAACCCCATCACGGTCCGCAGCGCAAAAGTGCGTTGTGAGCTTTTGACCCATGACGCGATGAAAAAGAAAATCACTCCGTTCCTTATGACGCTTGAACCCAAAGCTGAAACTGATGCGGATAAAACAGAACTTGGCGTGGAAAAGTTCTATTTTGTCCTGGAAGGCGAAGTGACCGTAAAAATCGAAAAAAAGGAATTTGTTTTAAAAGAAGGGGAGACTCTTTATTTTGACGCTTCCCTGTCTCACCAAATCGGAAACCGCGGCGCCAAAAAAGCCCGGATCTTTTACGCGGTTTCTCCACCCACGCTGTAGACCTTTTCTTAAAACCTTACAGGCTTCCGTGCCACGCTTGTTTCAAGCCAGCGCAGATATTCTTGGTTCCCGCTTTGGATGGGAAGACTGATGATTTCGGGGACCTGATAGGGATGACGTTTTTTTAAAAACTTCAATAAAGCCGGAAAAAGCGCCTTGGTCGTTTTGATCATCAGAAGGGATTCATTCGCTTTATCTATTTTTCCCTGCCAGCGAAAAATAGAATGAAGGCCGGGGACGATGTTAACGCAAGCGGCGAGACGGTTTTGAACCAGAGCCCGCGCAAGTTCACGGGCCTTCTTCTGTGTGGGAACAGTGGACAAAACCAGGTAAGCCTTCACGCTACCGGAATTATTTGGGGGTCAAAGAGGCGCGGTAAACGCCGTTATCCTCGCGGAGATTCACATGACCTTCACGGGCGAGCCAGCCCAGACTCATCAAAATCAGTTCCTTCTTTTCTCCGATGCTCTTTGTCAACTCTTCCAGGGTCGCCTGCTGTTTCTCATCCAGGTAATGCCAAATATGGCCGGCCGTGATTCCGATTTCTGTGATCATGGAATATCCTCCTCCGATGTTGGGATTATATATCAAACCTCTGTCTGAGGTGCAAAAATTTTTGCCGCAAATCGCCCAATGTCAAACGGCATCAAATCATGCGTTACTGTTTTCCCCAATACCATTTGACTGATTAAACGGCTGGTGATGGGCGCCAGCAGAATGCCATTCCGGAAATGCCCCGCCGCAAGAAATAATCCGGGCACCGGACTTTTTCCCAAAATGGGTAGATTATCCTGGGAGCGGGGCCTTAGCCCGGCCCAGCACTGGCTAAAGGATAGAGCGCCCAAATCCGGATTCACCTCCACCACACCCCTGACCAGTTTATGAAGCCCACGAACCGTCACATCCTTGTCATAGCCCACGGATTCCACCGTGGAACCAACAATAATACGGCCGTCATCACGCGTCACCAGATAGACCTTCCGGGTATAAATCATACGCCGGAACACCGGCTTATGCTGACGTATCACGATGATTTGCCCACGGGATGGCTTCACAGGTATCGAAAAGGGAAGACTTTTATCAAAATCAGCCCAAGCACCGGCCGCGTTGATCACAACAGGGCTTTCAATTTTTTCCTGGCTTGCGATAACACCTTTCAATTTCGAATCATCCAGCCAAATTTTAGTGGCCGTGCTGCCCGGCAGGAATTCCACCCCCAATTTCCGGGCCCAGACTTCAATGGCCCGGACCAGCTTGATATTGTCCACCTGGCAATCGTCCGGAAAATAAAGCCCTTTCGTCACATGGGGGCCGGCCCAAGGTTCACTTTTCCGGATATGCGCTCCGGAAACCCACTCGGCCTCAACTTCGGATTTTTTTTGCCATTCGTATTTCTCCTGCAAAGAGGCCTCATCTTCCTCATTGAAAGCCAGATAAAAAAGTCCCGAATTCCTGAATTCCGTTTCAAGGCCGGTTGCTTTCTCGACTTCGTCAATGAATTGCGGATACAAAGCAAGGCTGTCCCGGAGAAGATTAAAAAAAACCGTCTTACCGCGGGGGCCTCCGTGCGGCGCCAACATCCCGGCCGCTGCAACCGAAGCTTCAGCCCCAGGCGTGTTTTTCTCCAAAACCGCCACCTTGAGCTTTGCCTTTCGCAATTCACAGGCAATGGAACAGCCGATAATGCCGGCACCCACTACCAGGGCGTCAAATTTTTTCATGAGTCTTTTCCTTAAAAATGATTTCGATATCGTAATCCAGAGCCTTCGATATCCTGTGCAGCGTGGACAAAGAGCAGTTATCTCCGTTTTCAACTCTGGAAATTTCCTGCTGAGTGACTCCGATTTTTTGCGCCAGTCCGATCTGCGTCAATCCCTTTTCTCTTCTGAGACGTAAAATTTCTTGTCCAACCTTTTTAAAAAGAGGCAGCGGTTCCTTTAAGGCTTGGGCGGGTAAGTTAGACATAAATTCAGAATACAAGATATAACTTGTTTGTTCAAGATGAAAAAAATAATCCTATTGTGTTATAATCCCGCATGGCTTCTGAGATCTCAACAGAAGAAATTCTCAGGCATCTCCACGCGCTTATCGGCAATCGCTATCCCTTTTCATCACAATCAAATATCATTGAAGCCGAAAATTATATTTTCGACCAGCTCCGCCATATCGGACTGGAAGTCAAAAAACATTTTTTTGATTATGAAGGCGGGTCCTTTGCCAATCTGATCGGCCGCAAGGCGGGTCTCCAGAATTCATGTTTTATCGTAGGCGCCCACTTTGATGCGGTGGATCATTGCCCCGGTGCTGACGATAACGCGAGCGGCGTCGCAGCTCTTCTTGAAACCGCCAGAGTCCTTGCCCCGGAAAAATTGCGGCACTCCATTGAATTTGCGTGTTTCAATCTGGAGGAATTCGGGATGATGGGGAGCTCCGCCTATGTCAAAAATTTGAAAAAGGAAAAGCGTGAAATTATCGGTATGGTTTCTCTGGAAATGATAGGCTACACAGATTCAAGAAAAGGATCCCAACAATTACCGCCTGCGCTGGCCGGCCGTTTCCGCGACACAGGTGATTTCATCGCCCTGGTGGCTAACGGAAAGTCAAAAGATATTCTCCAGATTTTTTGTGAACAATTCCGGAAAATAGAAAATCTTCCTGTTGAGCACCTCTCTCTCCCTTTCAACGGATGGCTTTTGCCTCCCTCACGGCTGAGCGATCATTCGCCGTTTTGGGATGCGGGATATCCCGCCCTTCTTATCACGGATACTTCGTTTTTCCGAAACCCTCATTACCATCTGTCCAGCGACACGTTCAAAACGCTTAACGTTGATTTTATCCGTAAAGTAGCGCAGGGCGTGGCGAATGCCGTGCGGGCTATCGCTTCAGCATGACGCAGGACCCCGTACTTTCCGAGCCCCGCCAGCGCCTTGCCGGCATTCTATATATGACCGGTGCTTCGCTGGCCTTCGCGCTTATGGTTCTATGCGTCAAATGGGCGGTACGCGATCTACCCGTCTTTGAAGTGGTTTTCTTTCGCAGCGTTACCGGAACAATTCTTATCAGCCTGCTTATTTTCCGCGAGAAAGCTTCGTTTCTGGGCAAAGACCGCGGGCTTCTTTTTTTGAGAGGCGCCAGCGGCTTCACGGCTTTGGCCCTTCATTTTTATACCATCTCGAAATTGCCTCTCGGCCTGGCCGTGATGCTAAATTTCACGGCACCTGTTTTCGCGGCCCTTCTGGCGGTTATTTTTTTAAAGGAAAAACCCGGATTGTTTTTATGGACCATGATCCTCATATCATTTGCCGGGGTCTTTCTTTTGACCATCCCGTCCGGCATGGATCTGGGACCCGGAGACATGAAAACCGTGTATATTTTTCTGGGACTTCTTTCGGGGTTTTTCGCGGCCATCGCTTATGTGTCAATCCGCGGCATTAAACACCACGAATCACCGCTCACCATCATCTTTTATTTCACGACGGTTTCCCTGTTAGGTTCGGCCTTTTTTCTGCCGGCCGGAATGCGCTGGCCGGCACCTGTGGAATGGCTGGCTTTGCTCGGCGTGGCTGTCGGATCTTTTTACGGCCAGCTCGGTATGACGCTGGCTTACCGCAAAGCGCCGGCTTCCCTGGTGAGTCCCTTTTCCTATCTCACGCCGGCTTTCGCTTTTCTTTTTGGATTTATCTTCTGGAATGAAAACATCACCATGCACACCATTGTGGGAACAGTGCTTATCTTTGTTGCGGGATCGCTCGTGTCGTTAAGGGAAGCGATTTATGAATGAGGACTTTTCGAAACGACCAAAATGCCTTTTGAACTCCTCTGCAGATCTTCAATGAGAAGACCCGAATCCTTGTCATCCGCAACGGCCTCGGTCTGCCGCTGAATCATCTCGCCCGTCATGCGGACCACGTCGATGATGGAGTCATTGGCTTTTTTTAGAAGGTCAATGTTATGGTTCCACCAGGCATCCACGAACTCATCTTCCGGCTTCACCACGATTTTAGACGCGAATCGTATACTGCCAAGACGGGCCCAAGCGGCCTCCATGAGTTGCTTTCTCAATTTCTTTTCGGCAGGCGTAACGGCAGGAAGCTCTGACGCCAAGTCAAAAGCGCGTTCAAAAATAGGCTGAGACTGGCTCACATCCTCTTGGAGAAATTTCCGATTCCCTTCACGGTAAACTTCCATGATTTTAAAAACACGCTCGACAAAAGTGGGCTCCTTGGCCGCGGGCGCTTTCTTCCGGACAAGTTTCGTGATTTCGGCCACGGCTTCTTTCTCGGCCGCCGGCATCACTTCCGTTTGCGAAACAACGAGCTCTTCCACGACCGGTTCCGGCGCTTTCACTTCCGGAACGGGAATGGCCTGGCTTGTTTCCTGCTGCTGCGCAGTGGAAGCCGCGGGTTCATTTTTGATGATGATTAAATTTTTCTGAATGGCGAAATAAAGACAGCCTGCCAGCACGGCAATACCCGTGAAGAAAAGAGACCATTTTTTCATTTTCAACTCCTTGATCCGGCCTCAGAAGAGGCGGATAAATTGGATTTTTTTGCCACTTTTGTTATCGGCGCGAAAGTCCTATAACTTGAACCAGTTTATTATCTTGCCGGCTTTTCCGCAAGGTAATTTTTGAGGTAAAGGCCCGTGTAAGAGCCTGGATTTGCCGCCACCTCCTCGGGAGTTCCGCAGGCCACCAATTTTCCCCCTCCGCCCCCCCCCTCCGGCCCCAAATCAATCAGATAATCGGCTGTTTTGATGACATCCAGGTTGTGTTCAATCACCAAAACCGTGTTGCCGCTGTCGCGTAGCGCAAAAAGCGCCTTAAGGAGGTTTTTAATATCCCCAAAATGAAGGCCTGTCGTGGGTTCATCCAAAATATACAGGGTCTTCCCGGTTGCCCTTTTGCCCAATTCACTGCCCAATTTGATGCGCTGGGCCTCGCCCCCGGATAGCGTGGTTGAGGACTGCCCCAGTTTCAGATAGCCCAGCCCTATTCTCTCCAGCAAATCCAGTTTCTCCCGGATGACGGGAATAGCGTGAAAAAACTCCAGGGCTTCTTTGACAGACAGGTCTAAGACGTCAGCGATAGTCTTGTCTTTGTATTTCACCTCCAGGGTCTGGTCATTGTAACGTTTGCCCCGGCAAGTTTCGCAACCCACATAAAGGTCGGGCAAAAAACTCATGGAGAGCCGCTGGCTGCCTTCACCCTGGCAAGCCTCGCACCGGCCCTCCTTTAAATTGAAGCTGAACCGGCTTTGCAAAAAATTTTTCATCCTTGCCTCGTAAGTCTGAGCGAATAGGCGACGGATATGAACAAAAAGGTCCGTGTAAGTGGCAGGATTGGAGCGGGGTGTTCTTCCGATAGGGGCCTGGTTGATTTCAACCACCTTGTCTATCTCTTCCGCGCCCGTCATGGACTGATATTGTCCGACACGATACGAGGTTTTCCAGATGCGGTTATGAAGTGCTTTGAACAAAATATCATGGACGAGCGTGCTCTTGCCCGACCCCGATACGCCCGTCACGCAAATAAAAAGCCCGAGCGGAAAAGTAACGTTGAGCTTCTTCAAATTATGTTCGGCGGCTCCGCGGATCATAAGTTTTTTGGCGGCACGGGTATCTTTACGGTTTTGGGGAACCTCTATCCTTTGTTTTCCGGTCAAATACTGGACCGTGACCGATTCGGTAGCGTTCTGCATTTCTTGCAGAGAACCGCTCGCCACCACCTTCCCTCCTTCCGCTCCGGCCCCGGGGCCTAAGTCCACCACATAATCCGCCTGGCGTATGGTTTCTTCATCATGTTCCACCACGATCACCGTATTTTTGAGGTCGCATAAGCTGCGCAAAGTCTTGAGAAGTTTTTCATTGTCGCGCGGGTGAAGTCCTATGCTGGGTTCATCCAGCACGTAAAGCACGCCCGTAAGACCCACGCTGATTTGCCTCGCGAGACGTATCCTTTGGATTTCACCTCCGGCCAGCGTGTTCACGGGCCTGTCCAGCGTAAGGTACCCCAGCCCAACGTTCAGAAAAAAACGCAAACGCTCTTTGACCTCTTTGAGAATAGGCGCCGCGATGCGGGTGTCGTTTCCCTTGGTTTGAAAATTCTGAAAAAAACGGTCGGCCTCTTCCACGGAAAAACGGGACACTTCCATAATGTTTTTCCCTCCGAGCCGAACCCCCTGGATTTCCTTTTTCAGCCTTCCGCCGTTGCAGGCCGAACATATGTCCTCTTTTAAAAACCGGGCGGTCTTGGACTTTATTTCTTCCGAGGTGGTGGTGTAAAAAAGATCCCTCAGCTCTTCGATCAATCCGTTGATTTCGTCATTGCCCCAAAGGAAGGCGTCTTTCACCTCAACCGGCAAGTCCCGGTAAGGAGTCTTCAGGTCAAATCCGTAATAATCCTTGAGCTCATAAACCAAATCGCTGACCACATAACGGTTGAATGAAAAATAAATGTCTTCGTTGATGGCGCCATGCAACAAAGGTTTGCTCTCATCCTTGATGACAAGATGGGACATTACCTGCGAGACGCGCCCCAACCCCCGGCATGAAGGGCAGGCGCCATAAGGGCTGTTAAAAGAAAAGTTATTGGGCGCGAGATCGCCCAGGTTGATTTCGCAGCGCGGGCAATTCAGTTTTTCGGAAAAAAGAATTTCGCGGGAGCGGCCGGCGACCCGGATGAGGGCACTCGGGCGAACGGCCCGAGTACTCTTGCTCTGGTCGCGAGCGGCGACTCGGATGAGGGCACTGCCGCCGGAGAAATCGAGCGCTGTTTTCAGCGACTCTTCGATTCTTTTCCGGAAACGCTCCTCCGCCTTCAAAAAATCAACGACCACTTCGATATCATGCCGCCTCGCCTTGTGCAATTTAGGGACTTTATGAAGCTCGTGGATTTTGCCGTCCACCGAAGCCTTGCTGAAACCTTTTTTCTTCAAATCTTCGAAAAGTTTCCGGTACTCGCCTTTCCGGCCTCTCACCAGAGGCGCCAAAACGTAAAATTCGGCGCCCGGTTCCAACGAAAAAACCTGCTCAAGCATTTCCTCAGCGGTTTGTTTGCCGAGTAAAGCGCCGCATTGATGACAGTGGACCTCGCCGACCTTGGCGTAAAGCAACCGGAGAAAATCATAGACTTCCGTGACCGTGGCCACGGTGGACCGCGGATTGTGCGTGAAATGTTTTTGTTCGATGGAAATGCTGGGAGAAAGGCCGGAGACATAATCCACGTCGGGTTTTTTCAGTTTTTCTAGAAATTGACGGGCGTAAGAAGAGAGACTTTCGATATAACGACGCTGGCCTTCCGCGTAAATGGTGTCAAAGGCGAGCGAGGATTTACCGGAACCGGACAGCCCCGTGATGACAATAAAGCGGTTGCGCGGCAGGGTGAGCCCGATATTCTGAAGGTTGTTCTCCCGGGCGCCTCGGATAACGATTTGCGATTCCATGGAGAGAGGAACGTCAGGTGCCGATTTGCAGGGTCCCGAAAATTTTCTTCAGCATGGCCGCGGGCGCGAGAGCGGCCAAATAGCTCGTCTTGGAATTCCCGGGAGCCGGGACATTCTCGGTTTGAGTGACCATGCGGCCGAAATCGCCCTCGATTTCAACCCGGTGCACGTTTTTTTTCAGGGAAGGCACCGCGTAAATCCTGACCTGCGTTTTGGCCGGACCGATGCCGGCCAGGCTTAACACAGCGGCCACGTTGATATTCTGAGGGAAGGCCTTGACCGCGTGTATGGCCGGGCCGCTAAAAAGCAATTTTTCCTTGGTCAGATTATCCAAATTGATTTTGCGTTCCTTCAAAAACGGGACGCCGCTAAAGGCCCTGGGAGGCTTCCGGGTGACCAGGGAAACCTTTTTGATTTTACCCATGCGTGCGGCCAACAGTCCGTCAATTCCCGTCAAAGCCCCGGAGGGGACAAAGACGCTCCCGTTGGCGGCCTGGATTTGCTTCAAAAGGGCGGGGTCGGAAATCAATCCGCCGACGCTCATGACCAAAACCCGCTTGCGATGGTGCAGCACTTTGCGGACCACCGGACCGACGGCCTTGGCGGAGGCGGCTTCGATGACGAGATCGCAACACCTCACCAAATCCTCCTGATTTAAAATTCGGACTTTGGTTTTAAGTTTGCGGATCAAGGCGGCCGCCTTTTCGGGGCGGAGATCGGTCAGGGCTTCAAGAACGGCAAAGCCGCGGAAACGGGACGCGATGGTTTTGGCCAGATACGAGCCTATCGCTCCGCATCCCACAATCCCGACGCGAATTCTCTTTTTCATTTGCGGGAATGAGAATTTTTGCCGGCTGTTTCAAGAATCCTGTTCTTGCTGTCAACCCGGATAACTTTGGGACTATGCGTCTTGACTTCGTTTTCGTCGAGAACGCAGAAGCTCATGATAATAAGAAGGTCTCCGGGGGCGCCGTGTTTCGCTGCACCGCCGTTCAGACAAATGGCGCCGGAACCGCGGTCGCCCGGAATGGCGTAGCTTTCGACGCGCGAACCGTTGTTCAGGTTCACGATAAGCACTTTTTCGTTCATGAGGATATCGGCCGCGTCCATAAGGTCCACATCGATGGTGATGCTCCCCTCGTAATTGATATTCGCTTCGGTCACGGTCGTTCTGTGGATCTTGGATTTCAGCATCTGACGGAACATCTAAATAGATCCTCCTTTGGAAATTTTCATCATGCAATTATCGATCAAACGGACTTCTCTTTTCGCGTTCCTGCGTTTTGCGGCCGGAACATAAGCCGCCACGGCTAACAGTATCTTACCAGAAAGTGTCCTGAGAGGCGAAAGTTCTCGCGCGTCCAGAATTTCAGCGTAATCAACGCGGGCGCCCGCTTTCATAAGAATACGCCTCACGCCTTTTTCAAGAGACCGCGCGTCTCTCGCGCCATTTCGTACCTGGGCGCGAAACCAGCGTATTCCCTTGATCAGGGCCAGGGCCGCGCTCTTTCCCTTTTCATCCAGATAAGTGTTGCGTGAACTCAAAGCCAGACCGCTCCGGTCGCGGACAATAGGGCAGATTTTTATGCGGACCGGAAAGTCAAGGTCAGCCACCAGCCGCTGAATAATCAGGCATTGCTGATAATCCTTTTGCCCGAGATAAAGCACGGTGGGCCGCGCCAAATTCAACAATTTAGCAACGACTGTGGCCACGCCCCGGAAATGTCCGGGACGGCTCTTGCCGCATAAAACGGACGCGAGCTTGCCGGGATCCACGGATGTCTGATATCCTCCGGGATACATCGTCTTAACATTAGGCGCGAAAACATAATCCACGCGCTCTTTTTTGCACAGGAGCATGTCCCGCTTCATGTCTCTCGGATACCGTTTAAAATCTTCGCTCGGGCCGAACTGCGTGGGATTCACAAAAAGGCTGACCACCGCCACATCATTTTCCCGGCGCGCGCGCCGGAACAGGGACAAATGGCCTTCATGAAAATAGCCCATGGTGGGAACAAAGCCTATGGTTTTGCCGCGGCGTTTGAGCTTTTCCATCAAGGATTGAAATTCGCGGGCCGATGTGATGATTTTCACGGAATCAGCGGCAGAAAACTTCGGACAGAAGTTCCTGTACCGTGCGATGGAGATAAGGGTGAACCCATTCCGGATTCAAATCGGAAAAAGGTTTGAGGACAAAATAACGTTCGTGAAGGCGCGGATGCGGCAGCGTAAGCTCAGGCCGTTTGGAAATATAATCATCGTAGGCCAAGAGATCTAAATCAATCACCCGAGGGCCATTTTTCACCTTCCTCTCACGGCCAAGCTCTTTTTCCACGGCGAGCAAAGCATTGAGCAAATCGTCCGGCGGCAATTCTGTTTCCAGTTCCCACACGGCGTTCAAAAAGCGGCCTTGCGCGAGGAATCCCACCGGGTCTGTCTCATAAATACCGGAAACTTTGCGGACAGAAATCCGGGGGTTGGTTTCCAGAAGGGTCTGGGCCTTGGCCATCATGGCGCGACGGTCTCCGAGATTGGAGCCCACGGCCACATAGGCGCGTGGCGCCATTATTTCGCTCCCTTGCCGTGTCCCATTTTTTTAACTCGATCCAGCGCCTGCTGAATTCTTTCCTTGGGGACTGTGATGGCCATGCGAAAATAGCCTTCGCCATTTTTTCCGAATCCGTTGCCCGGCGTCACCACGATTCCTGTATCCTGCAAAAATTTCATGGCTATTTCGGGAGAAGTGTATCCCGGAGGCACGGGAGCCCAGACATAAAAGGTCGCCCGGGGAGAACGCACATTCCAGCCCAAACTTTTCATCCCATCGACAAGGACATTCCGCCTCTCTTCATAAATTTTGATATTCTTCAGCGTTTCCGCCTCACCCTCGCGTAAAGCCTTGATGCCGGCATATTGAATGGCTTGAAAAATCCCCGAATCAATATTGGATTTCACCTTGGCCAAAAGACGAATGGCTTCCGAATTGCCAACCGCAAACCCTATGCGCCATCCCGTCATATTGAACGTTTTGGAAAGTGAATGGAATTCAATGCCCACTTCTTTCGCGCCTTTGGCTTCAAGAAAACTGGGGGGCTGATATCCGTCAAAACCGATTTCCGTGTAAGCCGCATCATGGCAGATAAGAATGCCGTGTTTTTCAGCGAATTTTACCGCTTCTTCGAAAAAAGATTTGGGCGCGCAGGCCGCTGTCGGATTATTGGGGTAATTCAGAAACATCATTTTGGTTTTGTTAAGAACCGCTGGCTCTATTTCCTTCAAATCCGGCAAAAAAGCGTTTCCCTCCGTGAGAGGCATGAAACTTGGCACCCCTCCGGCAAAAAGCGTTCCAGAGCGGTAAGGAGGGTAGCCGGGATCCGGAATCAAAACCACATCCCCATGATTGACCACTGTCAGGGGCATATGGGCAATGCCTTCTTTGGAGCCGATAAGAGGGAGGATTTCCTTCTCGGGGTCAAGAACCACGCCGAATCTTTTTTTGTACCACTCGGCAATGGCCCGGCGCAACTCCGGCAAACCTTGATCCAGCGCATAGCGGTGATTCTCGGGGTCGCGGCTGGCTCTTTCAAGCTCCTGAATAATCATGGACGGGGTGGGAATATCCGGATCTCCCACTCCTAAATCGATAATATCCTTGCCCTGCGCCCGCGCCGCTCTTTTAAGCCGGTCGATTTCCGCGAATAAATAAGGGGGCAATTGGGTCAACCGTTCCGCTGCTTGAATTTTAAGAGTCATGAAATCCCTCCGGAAATCAAACGATAAGTTCAGTCAATTGAATGATTTAGAAATGGGTGGGAATTATAACAAAGGGGGGTAAAACTGTCAAGAAAAGGCCGCGGTCCGCCTAAATGCCTGCCGGATGGAGTGCCGCTTAAATCTCGAAAGAGAAATTGCGGTCCAGCATGTGGAGTTCGTAGGCCTTTAGAAAGACTTCTTCCTTAATCCATTGAAGACCGGTTCTGAGGTAAAGCGAATAGACATCGAGAAACTCATCCTGCTTTCTTTTGATTTCCATTTGAATTTCCTGGGTGTCCCTCACTTTCACCGCTGTGGCTTCCATCTTTCCCTCCCTTGTTTAGTCTTACAGTCTTCGGAATTGAAATTGCGGGTCAAGACGGCTTAGTTCTTCACCCGCCCTGTTCAGCCGTTCTTTCAATCCCGAATTCTCCTTATCCTTTAGCCAGTCGAGGTACAGGTCAAGAAAGGCGTCTTGTTTTTCCTTCAAACAGTTTTCACTTTCGTAAGCGTTGACGCTCTGCATAAAGTCCGCAAATTCCTTGTCTTTAAAATGATTCGCGAAATGGAAAAAATCCTTGCGCGTCACTTGCAGAATATTGCAATACTGGTCAAAATTATGGGACAGCTTGGCCAAAACCTCTCCCACGGCTGTCTTTTTCCGGTATATCCTTTGATTGTAAATAGCCGCCTGCTCGTAATAGGCCCGTGCGGCTTCCTTGAATTGATCTTCGGATCTGGGACATAAACTCTGCTCTAGGTGCATATTCTGGCTCAGATCCTGAAAAACCCCCAAATGAACCAACAGGTTGTCTGCATTAATCTTGTAGATAAAATACCTGATATAATTATCGTCCGCCGTGTCCACAAGATTAGTTAAATCGCTGGGATAAAAAACCAGATATTTTTTCACCAGCTTCTGATAAGCCGATGTGGAAATGGCAAACAGCAGATGAGCCAGATAAATATTCACGTCCTCATCATAGACTTCCCGGTTCGAGGGAAGGTTGCAATTGCCCCGTGACCGGATCACGGCATCCAAAAGGAAACGGATAGCGTAATCTTTTTCCTCTTTAGAGAAATCAAAGTACTTATCTTCATTATTCATCAAGACAGACCTCTGTTAATAAATACTTTTAAATATCTTTAAAAAGCTCTCGATGTTAAGTTTATCATTCAGATACAGGGGTGTCAAATTTTGTTACTAAACAATGGATATAATCTATAACTTGTTTAAAATAAAGAGGATAGGGATTACAGAAAACGGGGATTAAGTTTTTAAGGGGTAAGCCGTTATAGCTTGAATGGGATGGCAAAACCGCATGTACCTATTCGAGCTGACACAAATAACGCTTATGGTGATTATTCTGGTGGTTTTGAGCTATGTGGATTGAAACTTAAAGCTGCCTGATTAAATCAACCTCGCGAAGAAAGCGGAACGCGGACAATTCGCGTTCATACCTGAAACGTACGCATCGATAGACTAACCGGTGTATTTCCTCTTCCATTTCCCTGCTGACATTCAATTGCATGCCTTTGACGGGTTCATTTTCAACAAGGTATTGGATGGCTTTGATGAGCCCTATAGAAACCGGAAGATATTCTTCGGAATACCGCCGGCAAGTTGTGCACACCATGCCGCCATCCGCCAAATTAAATGTTCCGGCGATTTCCTGTTTTCCGCAGCGGATACAGCTCTCAAGCCGCGGGAAAAAACCGATATCCCGGAGAAGCTTCAGTTCAAAAATGCAGGCTAGCCGTGAAGGAGGATTGTCCTCCATCCTCCGCAACACTTCCGAGAGAAGTTCAAAAAGAACCGTGTTCTTCTCATGGACCGGAAGCACCGCGTCAACCAATTCCATAAGATAACTGGCCCAGCCTATTTTTTCAAAATCGCGCCTCAGTTTTGAGAAAAAATAAACCAAAGAACATTCGGACAAAAAATGAATATCCGACTTTATCTTTTCATAGAAGACAATTTCGACTTCGGTAAAGGGTTCGTAATGGGCGGTCAGCGTGCTTTTCTCGGTCCGAACCCCTTTTGAAAGGGCCTTAAGCTTGCCGAACTCTTCGGTAAAAAAGGAAGTGATAAGGGAAGTTTCCCTGAATTTTATGGAGCGGAGGACAAAGGCCCGTGTTTTATGGATACTCATGGCCACAGCGAAGGAAAACGGGCATGAATACGCTTCATGATCCGTTCTTCTTCTTTCCGCATGCGTTTTCTGGGGCCGGGTTTTTCATCATCATGCCCCAAAAGATGAAGCACTCCATGGACCATATAAAGAATCAATTCCTTGAGAAAAGGATTGCCGAAGGATGGCGCCTGGCGGCGGGCGTCATCCACGGAAATAATCACGTCGCCCAAACAAACGGTTTTAAGCCGCGGCGGCTTTTTCCCTTCCAACTGGCTGAAAGCCAGGACATCCGTGCTTTTGTTTTTCCCTTTATAGCGGCGGTTAAACGTTTTCATGCGGCGCGCGGACACGAATAAAAAGCTCACCTCCGCGTGCTTGAATGCAAGGGCCCGGAGAATAATGCCTCCCACGGCCTTGAGTTTGGAATGAGGAAGCCGGGTACGGGACTGCTGATCATTCAGTCTTACGTTCAACGATTTTCTGCCAGAGCGGTTCGGCATCCGATTTGGGGTATTGGATGCGGGTATGGAAAATTCCGATGAGGTTGTGGACAAAACTTTCCTGTATCTTGCGCACATCCTGAAGCGTGAGATCGCATTCTTCAAGCTGGCCATCTATGAATTTTCCGTTGATGACATCTTTCACCAAGTCTTCAATGCTGGTTGGCGTGATATTGGTAATCGACCGCGACGCGGCTTCCACGGAATCCGCGAGCAGCACCACAGCCGTTTCTTTGCTTTGCGGTTTGGGGCCGGGATAACGGTAATCATCAATATTGATTTTTTCATCCGGTTCCGTGTTGGACGACGCCTTTTTGTAAAAATAGTACACGGGGCAGGTTCCCTGATGCTGGGGAATAAAATCAATGATAACCTGTTTCAATTTATGTTTTTTGGCCAGTTCAATGCCGTCTTTCACGTGACTGGCAATGACCAGATAACTCATGGACGGGCTGAGTTTGCCGTGCCTGTCATCCTGTTTGTTCATCGTGTTCTCCGTAAAATACTGAGGCTTTTCCATTTTACCGATATCATGGAAATACCCTCCCACCCTGGCCAACAGGCTATTGGCCCCTATCGCTTCACAAGCGGATTCCGCCAGCGAGCTTACCACCAGACTGTGATGATAAGTGCCGGGCGCTTCAATGACCATGCGCCTTAGAAGCGGATGGTTGAGGTCGGAAAGCTCAAGAAGCGTGATATCCGTGGTTAATCCCGATAGATGTTCGAGCAGGGGTAAAAGCAAAAAAAGAATAGGCATGGAAATCACAAAACCGTTCACAATGCCGAAAGTGCCCAGTTGAACCGCTTCCTGAAACGGGGCCTGGGCGAGAATATTAAAACTGAAAATGACGAGGAAGTTCGCCAATCCTATCGAGGAGCTGACCATCAGAAACTGGCTTCGTTTTCTCAGCCCGATTGCTGAAAATGTTCCGATCACACTGCCTAAAAGTGAGTAAAGAAAAACTTCAGTATCAAAACTGGTAAGAATCGCGTTGAAAACGGCTATCACGATGGCTGAGAAATAACCGACACGCCGGTTGAGAAGGAGGCTCAACGCAAGGGGATAAACGCAGGCAGGAAGGAGATAATGGATATAACCGTAAGGCAGATTCAGGGCGTAACGCTCCGCCATGAGCACGACAAGGAGCAGGCTGTGAATCAAAACCAGCTTTTTAAAGCTGGCAAAAGTGGCTGACTCAAAGTAACGCAAAAATAATCCAAAGACAAGGTAAAGCAAAAAAGCCATCAGTCCGATGCCCAAAACCTTAAGCTGCACTTGTTTGGTAAATTGTTTGGCGCTGATGGCCGTCAATCTTCTGTGAATCTCGGGGGTGACAATCGAGCCCCTTTGCACGATCATCTGCCCTTTTTTGATGTTATCGAAAACGGACGGCGCCTCATTGTAAGCACGATTTTGCCTGGCTACGGTCTCCGTTTCATTAAAACTGAGATTGGACATTAGCACCTCGTCCAGCAAGTCCCTGAGAGCGGAACGGAGTTTACGGTTTTTGGGGAAATCCTCCTGGACCAGTTTCTCGCATTCCTGAACGGCATCGCTTTTAGTCCTCAGCTGTCTAATGACCGAGAGGCGTTCTTTCTCGCCATCGCTAAATCCACGTACTGTGATCATCCTTTTACCTTCATTCCCAAGCTCCATTTTTCTGGAAAAATCCGCAATGCCCTGGTCAAGAAAACGCTTGGCGGTGCGTTTGACCCATTCTTGAAGATAAGGGATATCTTCTTCCATGATGCTTTTAACGGCGGCGCTTGAAAGATTCACTTTGATTTGCTCCCACAGGATATCCTGAGAGGGGGACGCCTTACTCTGCTTCAGCGCTTCAAAAAATTCATTCAATGCGGAAAACACCGCTTCATTTTGTTTGAGATCGATGTCATACACGTCAGGAACAGTGCGGCTGGCCAATTCTTTCTGAAGCGCGGTGGCTTTTTCATTCAAGAGGGAAATTTCGAAAGGGGCAAAAACGTGACGGGGGGCAGGTTCACCCTCCGAAAAGAGAAAAGCACCCTGACGCGGCTCTCTGTCAATGCAAAGGATGAGAACCACCATAATATACGAAACCAGGAAAAGGCTTATTTTCCCCAGCAGTTCAGCCTGGCGTGGATTCTTTTTCTCTTTGATGGTGTTTTTCATACGCTTTCACGATTTCCTTGACCAGCCGGTGGCGGACCACATCGCGCTCGGTCAAATACACAATTCCTATTCCTTCAATTCCTTTTAAAATTTTCTGACATTCTATCAACCCTGAACGCTTCCCATTGGGCAAATCAATCTGGGTCACATCCCCTGTGACCACGGCCTTCGACGAAAACCCGAGCCGCGTCAGAAACATCTTCATCTGCTCGGGGGTGGTATTCTGACCTTCATCCAGAATCACAAACGCGTCGTTCAGCGTGCGCCCTCGCATGTAAGCGAGCGGTGCGATTTCAATAAGCCCTCTCTGGAGGGACCTCGCCACTTCTTCCATGTCCATCATGTCATAAAGCGCGTCGTACAAAGGCCTGAGGTACGGATTGATTTTAGCAAAAAGATCGCCCGGCAAAAACCCCAGAGACTCGCCGGCCTCCACCGCGGGACGGGTGAGAATAATACGGTTTACTTTCTTCTTTTTAAGATGATCGATGGCGCTGGCTACCGCCAGATAAGTCTTGCCTGTCCCGGCCGGGCCTATGCTGAACACCACGTCATTTTCCCTGACCGATTTGAGATAATCTTCCTGATTTTTGCTTTTGGCGCGGATGATTTTCCCTTTATGAAAAAAATCTCCGTGCCCGGACATGCTCAAAGAAGCCTCGGGGTCAATCACAGGTTCTTCCGTGCCATGGCTGCTATGCTTCCCTGAAGAATGAGGGGGCATGCTGCGGGAAACAGATTGTCCGGAATTCCTGATTTGGGTTAGCTGATCGTTGAAAAAGCCAGCGGCGCGAACCACATCGTCATGATCGCCCGAAATAGTCAGCTTATGGTTGCGGGCATAAATTTTAACGTTAAATTTTTCTTCGGCATATCTTAAATTCTCATCCAGACTGCCGTACAATTTAATCGCTTCTTCATCCGTGCTTAATTTGATTATTTTGTCCAAAAAACAGGGCCTCCTCACCCTTTTTTCTATTATATCACATTCCCCTAAACGCCCTAACCCGCTTACGTTCAGGCTTTAAGCGTCAAGTGCAGCTCTTTGATTTGCCGGGCGCTCACGGGCGAAGGAGCCTGCGAAAGCGGGCATATGCCCTTTTGCGTCTTGGGAAAAGCAATGACGTCACGGATGGAATCAAGCCCCAGAAGCAGCGCGGTGAGCCTGTCCAAACCCAGCGCGATACCGCCGTGGGGCGGAGCCCCGAATTCAAGCGCCTTCAGCAAAAACCCGAATTTTTCTTCCGCATCCTTATCTTCAATTCCCAGAATGCCGAAAACCTTCTTTTGGACATCACGGCTGTGGATACGGATGCTGCCCCCGCCGGCTTCCGTGCCGTTGAAAATCAGGTCATAGGCCCTGGCGTGGACCTTGAGGGGTTCACTTTCGAGAAGATGCAAATCCCTCGGCTGGGGCGAAGTGAAAGGATGATGGCAGGCCTGAATTCTCTTCTCCTCGTCATTCCACTCAAACAAAGGAAAATCCACGACCCAGTGAAACGAAACTTTGTCGCGCGCGATAAGATTCAGTTTTTGCGCCAGGTGAAGCCTGAGCGCACCCAGAACGGTGCAAACCATTTTCCAGTCGCCCGTCACCACAAGAATCAGGCCGCCTTTTTCCGCGCCCAGTTCACCGGTGAGACGGTTCATTTGTTCGTCGGAGAAAAATTTGCGTATGGGTGAGTCAACCGCGTCCTGGACTTTGAACCAGGCCAGTCCCTGGGCGCCGAAATCCTTGGCGTATTGCGTGAGGTCGTCCAGGTCCTTTCGGGAAAAAGACGCCGCGCCGGGGACTAAAATCCCCTTGGCCACTCCCCCCTTGGCGAAACTCTCCTCGAAAATTTTAGACTGCGAGCCCTTGAGAATGCCCGTAATATCATTCAGCTCCATCCCGAAGCGCAGGTCCGGTTTGTCCGAACCGTAGCGATTCATGGCTTCTTCATAGGGCATGCGCAAAAAAGGCGTTTTGACCTCAAGGCCCAAAATCCCCTTCACCACCTTGGCTATCAGATTTTCAATCACGCCCAGGATGTCTTCTTCGTTCACAAAAGACATTTCCACGTCAATCTGCGTGTGCTCAAGCTGGCGGTCGGCGCGCAAATCCTCGTCGCGGAAGCAGCGCACGATCTGAAAATACCGGTCAATGCCGGAGACCATGAGGATTTGTTTGAAAAGCTGCGGCGATTGCGGCAGTGCGTAAAACTCGCCGGGCGACAAGCGTGCGGGAACAAGAAAATCACGGGCCCCCTCAGGGGTGCTTTTGGTGAGATACGGCGTTTCCACCTCGATAAACTGCAGACCGTTAAAATATTCCCGCGCGATTTGGGTCACCTTATGGCGCGTGACCAGATTTTTCATCATGGCCGGCCGCCGGATATCCAGAAAGCGGTATTTGAGACGTATTTCCTCCGAGAGTGCTTCCGTGCCGGAAATTTCAAAAGGAGGCGTGGGCGATGTGTTTAAAATTTCAAGTTCACCGGCCACGACTTCAATTTGTCCGGTGGGCAATTTCGGGTTTTCCGTGCCGGAGGGCCGATCCGTCACCTTTCCCCGCGCCTGAACGACAAATTCCGAACGCAATTGCTCCGCCTTGGCGTGCAATTCCTTGCTCACGGCCGGATTAAAAACGATTTGGGTGACGCCCCACCGGTCTCTGACATCGATAAAAATAAGTCCCCCGTGATCCCGGCGCGTGTCCACCCAGCCGCACAGCGTCACTTCCTTGCCCACGTCGCTTTTTCTCAGCTCTCCACAATGATGCGTTCTCAGCACGACTCTTCCTCCTTAAATGAGCACGCAACTTACGCGACTGCAAGGAGCGTCAAGTTGTCCGTGCGAATTTACCCCAGGAGCCCGCGGCCTAGCGGGCGACGAGGGGTTACCCCTGATGGCCCGCGAGATACACCGGAAGCGCATCCACGGTCACTTCTTCCTGACTTTTGTTAACAAGATCCTTCACGGTAAGCCGCTTATTTTTAACTTCCATTTCACCGATAATGACCGCGAAACGCGCGCCCGCTTTAACGGCCTTTTTCAAATGGTCGCCCAAGGAATGCAGCGAAAGCTCACGCCTGACTTTGCGCCCGGCTTCATACAATTTTTTTAAGACCACGGCTAAATACTGTTCCGTTTCCGGCCCCGCATCCAAAGTGGCCACGTAAACCAACCGGTTTGAAACGGATTGAGACAACTGCCGTGCCAAGAGAAGCCGCTCCATGCCCGCGGCAAAACCAATGGCCCCCATAGCCGGCCCGCCCAAAGAGGCCACCAGATTATCATAACGCCCTCCGGCAGCCACCGCGTCCTGCGAACCCAAATCACCGCCCGCCACCACTTCAAACACCAGCCCCGTGTAATAATCAAGACCGCGCACCAGGCGCGGCTCATGAAAAGCGGGAATACCCCTCGTTTCCAGGGCGCTCAGAATGGCACCATAAGTTTTCTGAGATTCACCGCTCAACTTAAGAAGAGGTGCCCCTTCAATCAACGGCTGGCAGCCCGGCATTTTGCAATCCAGAACCCGGAGGACATTTTTTCCAATCCGGTAATGGCAATCTTCACAAAGGCTGTTTTTTCCCGCGTTAAAATAATTTTTCAAAACTTCGACGTAAGCCTGCCTCTCGTTATCTTCGCCCAAAAAATTATGTTTGATTTTAAAGCCCGGAATTTCGAGAAAGGAAAGCAACCCCTGGACCAAAGCCAGAATTTCCGCATCCGCCTCGACCTTTTTGGCGTTCAGAATTTCAGCACCCAACTGAAAAAACTGCCGCTGTCTTCCCTTTTGCGGCCTCTCGGCCCGGAACATAGGACCCAGATAATAAAGCCGTGAGGTTTTAGAATTTCTTAATACACCATTCTCAAGCGCGGCCCTTAGAACCGAAGCCGTCATTTCAGGCCGGAGCGTGATACTGCGGCCGCCGCGGTCCTCAAAGGTGTACATTTGCTTGTGAACAATATCCGACCCTTCGCCGATAGAGCGGGCGAAAAGCTCCGTGGGTTCAAGAAGAGGGGTCCTTATTTCTTCAAAGCCGCTGGCTTCAAAAAAATAACGGGCCTTTTCTTCAATATCCTGCCATAGCTCCACCTCGCCCGGCAGAATATCCCGCATTCCCTTTAACGCTTGAAATTTATCCATAGTCGTAAATTGAAGCAACATACTAACATAGCGTTACTAAAACTTCAATTGCCGAGGCGCGCTTATTCAAACAAAACGCCGGCATAACCGACGACCCGGTCGTAATCGCCGGACACCTTGCCGCTTGTCGTGTGTTCCACGAGTTCAGCCCTCTTAACACCCAGAAACTCAAAAGCCACTAGTGCCATATAAGTGGGCGCAAATCCGCACATGGAAACAGCGTGCCGCTTAATGGCCGAAGCAAATTCCGCTTCGCTCAATTTCAAAAGAGCGGAAAGGGCTATTTGATCTTTTTTCTGAGTTGTTTCTTCATTTTCATAATGATTCATGTCACTGGAAATAACGATAAGAACCGGTTCCCCGAATTGCGCCAGCACTTTGCCGGCCGTCTGCCCGGCTTCTTTTAATTGCTTTAACTCATGAGTGCCCACGCTCAACGGCACGATGCGGACATCCGGCCTTAAATACTGAAGAAACGGAAGCTGTACTTCAAGGGCGTGTTCATAGCGATGCGCTTCTTCATCCTCTTCCAGGAAAGGACAGCTTAACAAACTGGAGGCCAGTTCTTCATGAATAGACACTTGTCCCAGAGGGGTTTGCCATGTCCCCCGGGCCATGAGAGAAAAGGGCTGTCCCACACCCGTATGATTGGGACCTATAAGAAAGACCGTGCGCGGGATATCAATCCGGGCGTAGGTCTTGGCCGCTGTCGGCCCGGAATACACATAACCGGCATGGGGCACCATAACGGCCTTGGCCTGGATTTTAGGAGTTTCAACCTCAAATACGCCGGTCAGAAAACGGAGCAGTTTTTCTTTTTGAGCCGGATAAAAATGACCCGCGACATAGGGGGGACGATTAGTCATGACTGGATTTGCTTTAAGTTCATTATACGGCGATGGTTATTCTTGTCAATTAAGCGTTAGCTTGCTATAGTACCCTGCTATGTATCCTATATCAGCATCGCCTGTTAGGCTTTATGGCCGGGCCTTTTCAAGGCTTTTCTTTCCCGAGACTTGCCCGCTTTGCGGATTTGGCCTGCGCACCTGGGAATATCAGGTATGCGGGGCTTGCGAAACCCTGCTGGTTGAGCTCAGGGAACCCCTTTGCCTGTCTTGCGCCGGGGAATTACCCGCCTTTTCCGGTCTTTCCCTATGCGGGAATTGTAGCCGCAGCAGGCCTGATATTGACCGGGTGTGGTCTCTTTTCGCCTACAATGACGCCTTTAAAAAAATCATTCACCGCGTTAAATTCGGCGGCAAACCCGCGCTTCTTCGCGTCTTTGAACCGGGGTTGCGTGATTTCTTGCAAAAAAACGATTGGCCGGAACTGGACGTCATTGTGCCGGTACCCATGGACAGGCTGAAATTGTGGAAAAGAGGTTTTAATCAATCGTATCTTTTGTCGCTTATGGTAGGAGACACCCTTCAGATCCCGGTGAACCGCCGCCTGCTCAAGAAAAAGATCACGTCCGTTCCGCAAAGCTCCCTGGCGAAAGACAAACGGCTTTCCAACGTGTCCGGAAGCTTCACGGTGGCGCGGCCGGAGTGGGTGCTAAATCGTAATATTCTTCTGGTGGATGATATTCACACCACCGGGGCCACGCTGAATGAATGCGCCAAAGTCCTGAAACAAGCAGGGGCCCTTTCCGTGAGTGCCTTTGCCCTGGCCAAAGCGCGCTGGGACCGGGGCGAATCATGAGAATTCTCGACCGCTATCTTATCAAACACCTGCTTATTCCCATCGTCTTCTGTTCGTTCACGCTGATTTTTCTCATGGTGATTGCGGACCTTTTCGACCACCTGAGCGAATTGATGAAAAACCAGACCTCTTTCTCGTACATTTCGCAATACTATCTCAACCTTATCCCTTACGCCTTTGTGCAAACCATTCCCTGGGCCACTTTTCTGGGAACGGTGTTTTTACTGGTGGATTTCAACGCGCACAATGAGATCCTGGCCATGAAAGTGGCCGGATTGAGCATTTCAAAAATCATGCTCCCCGTGCTTTACATCGGCTTTCTGATCGGCATCGTCTCGTTCCTGGTGAATGACCGCCTGGTGCCGCAAACCTTTAAAACAGCGCAGGCCATTTTGAATGAGCACATCGAACATTCAACCCGCGAAACGTCTACGGAACCCCTCGTGGAAAATTTCACTTATTTCGGCATGGCGAACCGTCTTTATTACGCCAAAAGTTTCAACGCCAAGGCTGGAAAGCTGGAGGGATTGATTATCTTGTTTTTTGACCAGAAGAAAAAAGCCACGCGGCGTGTTTTCGCCAAAGAGGCCTTGTGGGAATCCACCGGCTGGCGTTTAAAAAATGTGACGGAGTACGAATCAACGGGCGCCGGCAAAATGCGGGGAGAGCCGCGGGCTTACGCTGACAAAGTCTATGAGGAATTGACGGAATCACCCAAAGACTTTGCCAACGCCTCAAGCGAGGCCGCCCTGCTGAGCTATAAAAAGCTCAAATACTACATTGAACAGCTTAAGGAAAACGGGCTGCAGGCCTACCCTGAAATGGTGGAGCTTCAGTACAAACTCTCGGTGCCCTGGCACAGCCTCATCACCATGCTCATCGCCATTCTGTTCTTAACGGTAGCTCGTAAGAAAAAAGTCATTGCCATCAACGTGCTTTACTGCCTGGGCCTGGTTTTCGCGTTTCACGTGCTGGGCGCCATGTCGCTTGCCATGGGAAAAGCTGGCACCCTGCCGCCTTTTGTCAGTGCCTGGACGAATATTTTTATTTTCTCCGTCGGGTCGATATTCTTCCTCGATCGGGCCAACGACTAATCCTCCCCCCAAAAAACAAAAAAGGCGTTGAAGGATTTACTCCCCCAACGCCTTTGATGCAACAGACTCGCCGTTGCCTCGGGTTTACGTCCCCATTTCCCAGGAAGCCAAATACTCCTTCTGTTCCCCGGTCAATTCATCAATAGGAACCTGCATGGCCTTTAATTTCAGGCGCGCGATTTCGCGGTCAATGGCTTCCGGCACGGTATGCACGGTTTTCTTAAGTGAATGGCCGTGCTTGGCCATGTATTCCGAAGCCAAGGCCTGGTTGGCGAAAGACATGTCCATCACCGAAGCGGGATGACCTTCCGCGGCGGCGAGGTTCACAAGACGTCCCTCGGCAATCAAATAAATCTTCTTTTTCCCCGGCAGTTCGTACTCATCCACGAAATCCCGGACCTTCCTCTTGTGGGAGGCGAGCTCATAGAGCGTGGGGATATCGATTTCGACGTTGAAGTGCCCGGAGTTGGCCAAAATGGCTCCGTCTTTCATCTTCCTGAAATGTTCGGCGCGAAGCACATGGATATTACCAGTCACGGTGACAAAAAGATCTCCCAGCGAAGCGGCCTTGGACATCGGCATGACCTGAAACCCGTCCATCACAGCCTGAAGCGCGGTAAGCGGGTCCACTTCGGTCACGATCACGTGAGCGCCCATGCCTCTGGCGCGTTCGGCAAGTCCTCTGCCGCACCAGCCATAGCCGGCGACCACCACGGTCGAGCCCGCGAGAAGCATGTTGGTGGCGCGGATAACGCCGTCCAAGGTGGACTGCCCGGTGCCGTAACGGTTGTCAAAAAAGTGTTTGGTCATCGCGTCATTGACCGCGATGATGGGAAAAAGTAAAAGGTTTTCCCGGGCCAGGCTTCTCAAACGGATAACGCCGGTCGTGGTTTCTTCGGTTCCGCCCAGAATTTTGGCCACCTGATTCTTGCGCTTGCCGTGCAAAATAGAGACCAAATCCGCGCCGTCATCCATGGTCATGTCAGGTCTGGCGTCCAGAACCTGGTTGATATGCTTATAATAGGTAGCCTTGTCTTCACCCTTGATGGCAAACACCGGGATTTTATAAAAATGCACCAAAGCCGAGGCCACATCATCCTGGGTGCTCAAAGGGTTGGACGCGCAAAGATAGACAGACGCGCCGCCGGCTTTAAGCGTTATCATCAGATTCGCGGTTTCTGTCGTGACATGCAGACAGGCCGCGATGGTCAAGCCCTTCAAAGGTTGTGCCTTAAGAAAGCGCTTTCTGACCAGCGCGAGGACGGGCATGTCCTTGCCGGCCCATTCGATTCTCAGCTTTCCGCCCGGAGCCAGTTTTA
>Ga0209211_10003248_pt1 | contig 26836 bp, 21 predicted proteins | sample RifGroA2_FD_183992 | JGI IMG/M metagenome (GOLD analysis project Ga0209211, IMG submission 183992) | Groundwater microbial communities from Rifle, Colorado, USA - Groundwater A2 (SPAdes) (version 2) | ecosystem: Environmental > Aquatic > Deep subsurface > Groundwater | place: Rifle, Colorado...
TCTGTCCAATTTCCATATATCTCTTGAAATCTCATCTTCCTGACCTCCTGTAACATCTCTGTCCGTTTCATGGTCTCCTCCTTGAAATTTAGGAAACCATACAATAGGACAATTCATGTGCTATAAAAAGGACAGTTTATGTGTTGCTGACAATTTTTGGATTTATCCTTGACAAGAATAATACTGTTCTTGTATAGTATAAAATCTAAAAAATTACAATGAAGGTTGATATTGCTGATATACCTGCCCATGGACTACAGCTCAATATTACAAAAGACGGGGATGAATTGCAGGCCATTGCAGGGGCGGTAGATTTTACCATGCTACCGCCTGTTTCAGCTAACCTCTCCCTATCAAAGACTGACGGAGAGGTACTTATAGATGGAAACATGGCAGCTGTTATTAAACAGCAGTGCGCCAGATGCTTAAAACAATTTGAACAGGTAATAAACTCTAAGATAGATATTGTCTATACCATAGAACCTGAACATATCAAAAAAGAAAAAGAACTCACGAATGAAGATCTTAGCAGTAATTATTTAGAGGGCAGTGAAATTGATATAAATGCGGTGCTTTTTGAGCAGTTATCCTTAGATATACCTATGCAGCCTGTCTGCAAACCTGATTGTAAAGGGCTTTGTCCAAAGTGCGGCGCGGATTTAAATCAGAGGAAATGCAGCTGCCCTGCAACAGAACAGATAGATCAAAGATTCGCAAAGCTCAAAGAGCTGAAATTGAATAAAAAGTAACAATGTAAACTCTCACACCAAAAATTTTGGTGTGGGTATAAAAAGGAGAATTAAGATGCCAAACCCTAAAAAGAGACATTCCAAGACAAGAAGGAATAATCGCAGAAGCCATGATGCACTGTCAAAACCACCCCTTTCACTATGCCCTCAGTGCGGAGAACCTAAGTCTCCTCATCATATATGCCTTAACTGCGGCACATACAAAGGCAGAGAAGTCATAAAGACCAAAGAGATTTCATAATCTTCCTTATCTACAGGAGCATAATATGAAGATAGCTGTTGATGCAATGGGTGGAGATTATGCCCCTTCTGTTGTAGTTGAGGGAGCAGTCTGGGCTGCCAAAGAGTTTGATATTCACATCATACTTGTTGGCGATAAGGCCATGGTTGAAGATGAATTGGCCAAACACAATTGGCAAGGCCTTCCTATATCTGTCATCCATGCATCTCAAGTTGTTGGCATGGATGAATCTCCAGGCCAGGCGATAAGAAGAAAAAAGGACTCGTCCATTAAGGTCTGCTTCGACCTGGTCAAGAGCGGAGAGGCAAGCGCTGCTGTGAGCGCCGGCAACTCAGGCGCTGCAATGGCTGCCGGCATCTTTGTGCTCAGGAATTTACAAGGCGTTGAGCGACCTGCCATTGCTGTTATTATGCCTACGAAAAAAGAGCCTGTTATCGTATTGGATGCAGGCGGAAATGTTGACTGTAAACCAATACATCTGGTTCAATTTGCAGTTATGGGTTCTGTTTATGCCAAATATATACTAAAGAAAAATAATCCAAAAATTGGGGTCCTCTCAAATGGCGAAGAAGAGGGTAAAGGCAATGACCTTACAAGAGAAACCAACGAGATATTAAAAGATAGCTCTTTAAATTATCTTAATTATCTCGGTTATGTGGAAGGCAGAGACATATTTTCCGGGGATGTGGATGTTGTGGTGTGCGATGGTTTTGTAGGAAATGTGGTTCTTAAAGTTACCGAAGGTGTGGCAGAGGCGCTCACATCAATGCTGAAAAAAGAGATACTATCAAGCCCTCTTGCCAAAATGGGTTATCTCCTTGCAAAAGGCGCGCTTCTCAAAGTAAAAAAGAAGGTTGATTATTCAGAATACGGCGGGGCGCCGCTTCTCGGCATAGACGGCATAGGTATTATAAGCCACGGCGCTTCTGATGCCAAGGCAATAAAGAATGCTATCAAGGTTGCAGTTGAATGCACTAAGAATAAGCTTAACCGTCATCTATTAGAAGAGCTGGAAAAAAATCATGATATCCAGAGGCTGTGCGCAAAACAGTCTTTACGTTGTGTAGAAGAAGGATAACAGGCGGAAATGATTAGATCCCTTATAATTGGAACCGGCTCCCATGTGCCGCCACGGGTTCTCAAGAATCAGGACTTGGAAAAGATGGTGGATACAAGCGATGAATGGATTATCGCCAGGACAGGCATAAAGGAAAGAAGAATTGCAGATGGAGAAACTACCAATGATATTGCTGCAAAGGCTGCCAAAAATGCCCTTAAGGCAGCAGGGGTCTCTCCTAAGGAGATAGACTTAATTGTTGCCGGCACGGTTACCCCGGATATGCTCTTCCCCTCCACCGCCTGTTTTGTACAATCACATATTGGCGCCAGCAGAGGAATAGCTGCCTTTGACGTATCAGCAGCCTGCTCCGGCTTTCTCTATGCGTTAGATGCAGCAGATAAATATATACGGTCCGGCGCAAGCAAAAAGGCCCTTGTTATCGGGGTAGACTTGTTTTCAAAGATTGTTGATTGGAAAGACAGAAACACCTGTGTTCTCTTTGGCGATGGCGCCGGTGCTGTTGTGCTATCTGCTGAAAAAGGGAAACGAGGCATACTCTCTACTCACATCCATGCCGATGGCCACTACTGGAAAACACTGTACACTCCCCTCTCACTATGCTCCAGCCCTCTCCATGATAAGACACCTGAACGTTCCTATATGAAGATGCAGGGCAATGAGCTGTTCAAGGTTGCAGTCAGGACAATGGGAGAGGCATGTCAGGAGGCATTAGACCACAACGGACTTAGGGCAGAGGATATTTCTCTTCTCATCCCACACCAGGCAAATATGCGGATAATAAAGGCTACAGCAGAAAGGCTGGGACTGCCGGAGGAAAAGGTTTACATAAATCTTGATAGATATGGAAATACATCCGCAGGCTCTATACCGCTTGCCTTAGATGAGGCGGTTAAAAAAGATATGATAAAAAAGGGAGATATTATACTCTTTGTTGCCTTTGGCGGCGGACTTACATGGGCATCGGCTATTGTGAGGTGGTAATTAAGACAGTGAACAGCACACATCATACATCACGCATCGCTTTTATATTTCCCGGCCAGGGTTCGCAGGCAGTAGGCATGGGTAACGAATTTTATAACAACTACCCTGCTGCAAAGGCTGTTTTTCAAGAGGCAAGCGATATCCTGCATATTGATATGGCTCGGTTATGCTTTGAAGGTCCGGAGGCCGAGCTGAATCTTACGCAGAATACACAACCGGCCTTATTGACCGCAAGTGTTGCGCTCTTTAATGCCCTCTCACAAGAGGAGCCTGTAAAGCCCAATTTTCTGGCAGGCCACAGCCTCGGAGAATACACAGCCCTGGTTGCCAGCAAGGCCTTGGATTTTAAAGATGCAGTGAGGCTGGTTCGGATGAGGGGAAAATTTATGCAGGAGGCTGTGCCGCAAGGCACAGGCGCAATGGCTGCCATACTAGGGCTTACAGGAGATGTAGTGACCGCTATCTGCAAAGAAACCAGCACAGAAAATAGCATTGTTGTTCCTGCAAATTTTAACAGCCCTGAACAGACAGTTATATCAGGCCATAAAGAGGCTGTGGAAAAGGCATCTCATCTTGCAAAAGATAAAGGGGCAAAGAGGGTTATACCATTGCCGGTAAGCGTCCCTTCTCACTCTCCCCTTATGAAACCGGCTGCTGAAAGGCTTGCAAAGGAATTTGACAGCATACAGATTAAGAAGCTCACTATCCCGGTAATTACCAATGTAGAGGCAGAACCATTATCATCAGAGAGTAGGGTTAAAGGGCTTCTTGAAAAACAGCTTTTCAGCCCTGTCCGATGGGTTGAGTCTGTTAAAAGGATGAAACAAGAAGGCGTAGAAACAGCTGTTGAGATTGGACCTGGCAAGGTGCTGACAGGCCTTGTAAAAAGAATAGACGGAAGTATAAAGACGGTGAATGTAGAGAAGCCGGAGGACTTAAAACAGTTTACAGTTTACAGTTAACAGTTTTTACGGGAGGTTCTATGATTCTCAAAGGCAAAGTTGCCCTTGTTACAGGCGCTGCCCAAGGTATAGGAAAGTCTATAGCCTTAAAACTTGCTACAAATGGCGCAGATTTAGTTATCTCTGATGTCAACCTTGACAAAGCACAGGAAACAGCAAAAGAGGTAGAAAAACTCGGCAGAAAGGCAATAGCGCTCAAGGCAAATGTGGCAAACCTTCAGGAAACAGAAACAATGATAGATGAAGCAGTTGCCAAACTCGACGCAATTCATATATTGGTTAACAATGCAGGAATAACCAAAGATGCCCTGATTCTCAGAATGAAGGAAGAGGATTGGGACGCTGTGATTGGTGTGAACCTAAAAGGTGTTTTTAACTGCACAAAGGCCGCTGTGAAATATATGGCAAAGCAGAGGTATGGAAGGATTGTAAATATTGCATCCATTGTCGGAGAAATGGGAAATGCGGGACAGGCCAATTACGCTGCAAGCAAGGCAGGTGTTTTTGGCCTTACAAAGACTGTGGCACGGGAGTTTGCATCAAGAAATGTTACATGCAACGCCATTGCCCCTGGTTTTATAGAAACGGCAATGACCCAGGCCCTCTCTGAAAAGGTGAGAGAGGAATTGGCAAACCAGATACCTATGGGCAGGCTTGGGACACCTGATGATGTGGCTGAGGGCGTACTCTTCCTTGTTTCTGAGGCCGCCAATTACATCACAGGACAGGTTATAAATATTAATGGTGGAATGTATATGTAAAAAAGATCGTGAACAGTGACCGTGTTTCGTGTCCGTAAAAACAAAGTCTCCAAAGAAAAATTTTTGCACGGTCACGGACAACGGGCACGAACCATGGTCTTTATTCTTTGACAAGACAGTTGCTGAAATGATATAAGCTCAGGTTATAAATTTACACTTTAACAAACAAAAATCAGGAGGTGTTAGAATGGTTGTAGAAAATAAGGTTAAAAAAATTATCGTTGACCAGCTGGGTGTAACAGAGGAGGAGGTAAAATCAGAGGCTTCTTTTGTTGATGACCTTGGCGCAGATTCACTTGATACAGTTGAAATGGTCATGGCATTTGAAGAGGAGTTTAACATAGAAATTCCTGATGAAGACGCTGAAAAGATAAAGACAGTCAAAGACGCAATTGACTACATCGGCAAAAAGGCAAAGTAGTTTTTTACTCTGAAAAACTTTTTATACACCGCGTCATAAAGAGTAAAATGCACCTGCTCTTTTAAAACGTGCACATGGGTCTATTTCTGGAGATGAGGCAACCATACAGAAATATGTCGGTTGCCGTATATTTTTTTATAAGGCAGATATGAAAAGACGCGTAGTTGTAACAGGCATAGGTATCATCAGCCCTTTGGGTATAGGCATTGAGAAAAATTGGAAAGGCATTATTGAAGGAAGGTCCGGTATAAGACGGATTACCAGATTTGATGCTACTAACTTTCCTGTTCAAATAGCCGGCGAAGTTCCTGATTTTAATCCTGAAGTATTTATAGAAAAAAAAGAGATTAAGAAAATGGATACCTTTATCCAGTATGCCCTTGCAGCAAGCATCTTGGCTGTCCAAGATGCAGGACTTGAGGTAACTTCCGAGAATGCTGAAAGGATTGGCGTATACATCGGTTCAGGTATAGGCGGCCTCCCAGCTATTGAACATTGGCACACGGTATTAAAAGAAAAAGGCCCGGATAGGGTAACACCCTTTTTTATCCCTATGGTTCTTATAAATCTTGCCTCTGGCCAGGTTTCCATAAAATTCGGCGCCAAAGGCCCAAACAGCTGCGCTGTAACAGCATGTGCTACTGGCACCCACTCTATAGGCGATGCATTCAGGATTATTCAAAATGGGGATGCGGATGTGATGATTGCAGGCGGCGCTGAATCAACCATATCTCCTTTATGTATTGCTGGTTTTAGCGCAATGAAAGCGCTTTCAACAAATAACAATGAGCCTCAAAAAGCCAGCAGGCCGTTTGACAAAAATAGGGATGGTTTTATTGTTGCGGAGGGCGCAGGCATACTTGTCCTTGAAGATATGGAAACAGCCAAAAAAAGAGGGGCGCGGATATATGCTGAGATTGTGGGTTATGGAATGACCTCTGATGCGTTCCATATGACAACACCAGCGCCTGAAGGTGAAGGCGCTGCACGGTGTATGACAGCAGCTATTAAGTCTGCCGGCATAAATCCGGGTGCTGTTGATTATATCAATGCCCATGGCACATCAACCTATTATAACGACCTTTACGAGACCATGGCTGTAAAAAAGGTTTTTAAAGACCATGCAAAGAAGCTTGCGATAAGCTCCACCAAATCTATGACAGGACATCTCTTAGGCGCAGCAGGCGGCGTTGAGGCTGTTTTTACGGCCCTTGCAATCTATCACAGTATAATGCCGCCAACCACAAATTACGATATACCAGACCCGGAATGTGATTTAGATTATGTGCCAAACAAACCAAAGGAAAAGAAGATACACATTGCAATATCAAACTCCTTCGGCTTTGGCGGGACAAATGGAGTATTGGTATTCAAGAGGTTTGAATAAAAAATTGTAGTTGCCGATTTACCGGGGTATTTAAAAACGCCCATAAATGGGCAGACTACAAATGATGGGGAAACAACAAATGCAAAAAATAGCCATTGCCAGCGACCACGGCGGGATAGAATTAAAAGAAGACATAAAAATATTTTTGAAAGAAAAAGGATTTGATGTCCTTGACATGGGGACAAACGGCAACGAATCGGTTGACTATCCCGATTATGGAGTTCCCCTTTCCGAAAAAGTATCTCAAGGAAAGCTTGAAAAGGGCATACTCATCTGCGGAACAGGCATCGGCATGTCAATTGTTGCAAACAAATTTTCAAATGTCAGGGCAGCGCTTGTAAGCGATGTATATTCAGCAAGAATGGCCAAAGAACACAATGACGCAAACATCCTTGTAATCGGCGGGAGGGTTGCAGGCAAAGGCCTTGCAAGAGAGATGGTGAAGACATGGCTGGAGGCGAAATTTCAAGGCGGCAGGCACCAGAAAAGGCTGGACAAGATAAAAGAGATTGAGAAAGGAATGAAAAGATAATGTCCATATTGAAAAAATTTGACCCTGAAATCTATGATGCAATAAGGCTTGAAACAGAAAGACAGGAGTATAAACTTGAGCTCATTGCCTCTGAAAATCTTGTGAGTGAGGCTGTGCTTGAGGCGCTCGGCAGTATTATGACAAACAAATACGCCGAAGGGTATCCCGGTAAGAGATATTACGGCGGGTGCGAATTTGTTGACATTGCAGAAAACCTTGCCATAGAAAGGGCAAAAAAACTATTTAACTGCGACCATGTGAATGTCCAGCCCCACTCAGGCTCGCAGGCGAATATGGCTGTGTATATGTCGGTTTTGAAGCCCGGCGATACAGTCCTTGGAATGAATCTCGCCCACGGCGGACACCTCACCCACGGAAGCCCGGTGAATTTTTCAGGCCAGCTTTACAATATTGTTTTCTACGGAGTCAGAAAAGATAACCACAGGATTGACTATGATCAGGTTAGAGATCTCGCAAGGCAGCACAAACCTAAGATGATTGTTGTCGGCGCAAGCGCGTATCCACGAATCATAGATTTTAAGGCATTCAGGGAGATTGCAGACGAGGTTGGCGCTGTTGTTATGGTGGATATTGCCCATATCGCAGGTCTGGTTGTTACAGGATTGCATCCAACCCCGGTGCCTTATGCAGAGTTTGTAACAACCACAACGCACAAGACATTAAGAGGCCCGAGGGCTGGCATGATTATGTGCCGCACTGATCATGCAAAGGCCGTTGATAAAATGATATTCCCAGGCATTCAGGGCGGACCGCTTATGCATGTGATTGCAGCAAAGGCAGTGGCTTTAAAGGAAGCGCTGGAGCCTTCTTTTAAAGAGTATCAAAAGCAGATTGTCGCAAATGCAAAAACCCTTTCTGCTGAGCTTATGAACAAAGGCTACGACCTTGTTTCAGGCGGCACCGATACTCACCTTCTGCTTATTGATTTGACCAAGGAAGATATAACAGGGAAAGAGGCAGAAGATGCCCTTGTGAAGGCAGGCATTACAGTCAACAAAAATACAGTCCCCTTTGAGACAAGAAGCCCATTTGTCACCAGCGGCATCCGCATAGGCACCCCTGCCGCAACTACAAAAGGCATGAAAGAGGCTGAAATGAAAATCATTGCCAATCTCATAGATGACGCTATTAAGAACAGGAGCGATGAGTCAAAACTGTCTTCTATAAAAAGTAGGGTTAATGAACTCTGCAAGAAATTTCCATTTTATAAGAATCGCTTGAAAGGATAGTATACTGCAATGTCTCTCTTTACAACTTACCCATCCTCTCACCAGCAGCCATTATCTAACTAATTGCCGTAATTGACAATCTATGGACAGCTGTGATAACTTATGAAAATGAAGAAAATTCTATTTATAACACCCCCATTTCATGCAGGGGTGGTTGAAGTTGCAGGGAGATGGGTGCCCCTTTCCATGGCGTATCTTGCCGGAGCTGCAAGAGATGCTGGGCTCTCGGTACAGATATATGATGCAATGACCAAGGGGGTCGGGCACAAAGAGATTGAGGCAAAGATAAAAGAATGCAAGCCTCATTATGTAGCAACCTCTGCCATAACCTGCACACTCCCTGATGCACTTGCCATAGTAGAGACAGCCAAGAAAATAAACCCCAATATCATAACCCTGCTCGGCGGCATACACCCAACATTTATGGAGGAAGAGATATTTAGACTAACCAATTCGGTAGACTTTATTATAAAGGGTGAAGGGGAAAAGACACTAACAGAGTTCCTTAAGGCTATAGAAACAGGTGATGTGAGCGCCGTCAAAGGGTTGGCGTATAAGAAAGGCAATAATATCATAAGGACACTTGAACGGCCTCTTATGTCTGCTGAAGAATTAGACAATCTTCCGAAGGCATGGGATCTCTTGGATTGGCAGGATTATAACTATTTTATAATCCCAGACTCAAGGCTCGGCGCTATAGATACATCAAGGGGCTGCACAAAGGATTGCACCTTCTGCTCTCAGAGAAAATTCTGGCGACAAGGCTGGCGCGGCAGATCCCCTGAAAGCCTTATTAAGGATGTAGAAACCCTGAAAACCAGGCATGGCGTTAATGTTATCCTCTTAACCGATGATTATCCAACCCTTGAAAGAGAAAGATGGGAGCTATTTCTTGATATGTTAATAGAAAGAAATCTGGGGATATACTTTCTTATGGAAACAAGGGTTGAGGACATATTAAGGGACAAGGACATACTTCCAAAATATAGAAAGGCCGGCATCATCCATATCTATGTTGGCACAGAGGCAACAGACCAGTCAACCCTTGATCTGTTTAAAAAAGATGTAAAGGTTGAAGATGCAAAAAAAGCCTTAAGGCTCTTGAATGAACATGGAATTATAACAGAGACTTCCATGATACTTGGTCTGCCTGATGAAACCAAAGAATCTATTAAAAAGACTTTACAGCTTGCCAAAGAATATAACCCTGACTTTTGCCATTTCCTTGCCATAGCGCCATGGCCGTATGCAGATATATACGAAGATCTCAAACCTTACATAAAGGTTACTGACTACAAAAAGTATAATCTGATAGACCCTATTATAAAACCAAAACACATGACCATGGAAGACATAGACAGGGCAATCGTTGATTGTTACAGACAGTTTTATATGGGTAAACTCCATGAGATTATGCAAACCAGTGATGAATTTAAGAAGAATTATCTGCTCGTATCCATGAAGCTGATGATGACAAGTTCTTTCCTTGTGAATAAGATTGGCGACCTCGGGAAAATGCCGGAAGAAATAGTAAAGCATATGGCCATGTTGAGCGCAGACACCAAGAAGCAGGCCGCCGGCAACATCTAAAATTTTTTCTCTTCAATCTATGCAAAACGTAAAATACATTTTAGTGATATTCCTTTTCACCACCTTATGTATCCTCGGATTGGCTGTTCACACCCCTGCTATTGAGTCAGAAAATAATCTCTCTCTTGGCTATAATGCATATAAAGACGGCAATTTTGAAAAGGCAGCAGAATATCTGGAATCTGCCAAGAAAGATGATTCTGTCCTTTCCGACTACGCAGTATATTACCTTGGCGAAGCATATCTGTCCCTTCATAGATTTGATGAGGCATTAGGCACATTTAAGACCTGTGCAAAATATTATGCCAAAAGCCCATTAACCCCTTCTGCATTGGAAAGGATAGGCGATGTATATATTGCAAAGGGTGATATTACAAATTCAATAGACAGTTACAAAAATTTTCTGAAAAAATATCCAAATAACCCGCAAACCCCATCTGTTATTTACAAGCTCGTTTCCACTCTGGTATCCCACAACAGATACGATGATGCCATTCCTTTCATAAAAAAGCTCTTGACTGAGTTTCCACAAACATACGGGGATGGCTCTTTTGCCTCTCAGATTTTATCTGCCGAGATTACGAAATTAAATGCAGACGAATTTTACACAAGGGCCAAGGCCTTGCTCAAGGCCAGAAATTACGAGGCAGCTGTTCAAGAAATCAAAGAATATCTATTTGACGGCTCACCATGGTTTCCATACGAGGCTTCCCATGAGCGGAATGATAAACTGCGTTTGCTCCTTGGACAGGCCTTTTATCAAGGAAGATATTTCAAGAAGGCGAATGAAGCCTTTAAAGAAATATTTGCAAATACAGATGATAATAAGATAAGGGAAGAATCGCTTCTATGGATTGCAAGGGCTTACATAAAACTCAAGGATTTTAACTCTGCCAAAAATATGCTTGAAGCCCTTATAATTACTTATACTGAGAGCGACCTCAAAGGCGAGGCTATTTACAGGCTTGCCATGATTGCAAAAGATGATGGTGATACTAATCTTGCTGTCACACTTTTTACTCAATTATTGACAGAGAATAGCGCCTATGTCTATAAGGATGATGCGCTGTGGCAGATGGGCTGGATTCATTACACCAACGGGCATTTAGAAGAATCTATCAACGCATTAAAGGCATTAGAGAACTCTTCATTGAAAATGCGCTCCTTATACTGGCAGGGTAAAATCGCTTATCTGCTTGGGAAATACCATGAAGCTAAAAATTTATTTAAGGCTGCAACAGATAACTTTCCACCCAGCTATTACTCTGCAATAGGCAGAAAAGCGTTAGAAAATCTGGATAATGAAGCCTATTTTATACCAGCAGCTTTTTTCAGCAATAAAACGCAGACAAAGCAGGCAAAGGCAGATAATTCACTACCTATTCAAAGAGCCCAGAAGCTGTTAAAACTCGGCCTGAATAACCTTGCATTAAAGGAATTGGCATATATAGATCAGCGGCAAAATCCTCTTGAGGTAAGCTCACTCTATAAAGAGGCAGGCGATTTTTACCATTCCTACCTCACGGCACGGGGGCAAATTTATAACCCTGCTGCCTTGCCATTATATTTACTCGCTTTCCCTGAAGCATATAAAGAAACGGTTGAGATAATAGCTGGCAAGCTTAAGATAGACCCCTTTCTTATCTACGCAATCATGATGCAGGAAAGCGAGTTTGATATGACGGCAGTATCAAGGGCAGGTGCGATAGGACTATTACAGATAATGCCCATAACTGGAAAGATGATAGCCCAAGGATTGTCTCACGCGTCTTTTCAAGGAGATGACTTGTTGGAACCAGCTATCAATATCTATTTTGGCGCATGGTATCTTAAAACACTCATTACAAAATTTAAGGGGAATCTGCCTCTTGCAATTGCAGCCTATAACGCAGGCCCCAATGCAGTTGATGAATGGCTAAAAAAGTGGAACAGAAATGACATGGACGAATTTATAGAAAATATCCCATACCAGGAAACAAGGAAATATGTTGAGAAGGTATTGGGCTATTACGAGGCATACAAAACTATTTATTCAACCTCTCAACCAGCTATCCGAAACAGTCAATCTGCACAAAATTTTGATTAAGTTGCGATAAATCTCTACCTGCAATTGTCATGGTGAAAAATTTAAAACCGTTTCATGTGAAACTTTCTCATAGATTTAGGCCGGTTTATATTCCCCTATTATTCTTAAATTTTCAAGAACCTCGTCTTTGTGAGGCGCATCATTCATATAATCAGTTAAATCCATACCGGCATAATGCTCAAAGTGAAGCCCATCCAAAAACAAAGGGCTGTCTGTGATGTCATAAACCTTGCCCTTATAGGCAAAATATATCGGCTTCCCTTTTTGACTGCCGTCATACTGCTTTAATTCTTCTTCTGTAAAAACCTTCACCCAATTAAACCTCCTTTATGATATATAGAGTCAAAGCGCCAAAGAGTTATAGAGTCAAAGTTTTTTCTCTCTGACACTTTGACTCTCTGAACCTCCGACGCTTTATTCCAGAAACGCCCCTGTTACCTTAAAATTGAAATCATAGTTTAATATATTTGACCAATCTATGCCCTGGGAGGTAGAACGGGTGTCATCTGCATCGCCATAAGGGTTTCCGGGGATATAGAACCAGTTGATAATCGCATCTTTGGAACGTCTCAAGATTATCCAATAACGGCCGGCGGTTAGAACAGGATTATCAGGGGATTCTTTTGTAAATCTAAAGGGAAACCACTGATAGCCGGGGAAGTATTTTATGGTATCCAGATTAAGCGGAAAGCTCCTTATACCCTCCATTCCAGGTTTCCCTCCATCATCCTTTACTACATCTATCCATAGACTGCCTGCCCTGCCCCCAAATTTGTGCATTGCGAGATTAATCTCTTCAATCTTCAATGGCCTCTCAATGGTAAATGCCTGCGCAAAGGTGTATTCAGCAGTAACATATTCAGCAGTTTCTTTGTCCAGCGTCTTATAACCCTGTTCCTCCCCTTTAGATTTAGTAAATATATCAATGAGCGATGGGAAATTCATATTACCGAACTCTACCTTCACCATAGCCTTTGGCGGCGCCGGCTTCGGTTTTTCTATCTGCGGAATCTCTACAACTGGTTTGGCCAAATGGGCAATAATTGCATTAGTAAGGATGTAGTTAGACGGGTTTGATTTTATATCCCTTAAAGAGAGCTTTATATCATCTCTTAAAAAATTTGCCTGAATATCTTCCCTGAATGGCGGAAGCGTCGGCGAGGCAAGCCATGAGTCATTAATATCCCTTGCATCAAGGCCCACGGTCTGTTTTATATGCCGCGGACTTACAAACAAGTGGCTCTGCTGTGCATCATAGGGAACCCAGCCTATATCCGGATAGTAGACCTCAAGCCATGCATGACCACCCTGTCCTATGCTCTGAACAAGGCTCCCATTTTTAAGCGGAACCTTCCATGGCTTATTTAACGTAATTCCACCCACAATCCTTGCAGGTATGCCAGCAGCCCTCAAAAGAGCGATGGAGAGATGAGAAAAGTTCTGACAGTTGCCTGTCCCTGTATCTAAGGTGTAGACAGCATCATATTGCGGAGGGTTGGTAGTATATTTTACATTATCAACCACCCAGTTTAAAATCTGTATTACGGCCGATTCTTCTGTCTTTGCCCCCTTTACCAGATTATTGGCCAATTCCTTAATCCTTATATTATCAGCCTCGGTAAGCGGCGTAGGGCTGAGAAACCTTTTTTCCTTCTGCTCTATTTCCTTAACTCCGCTTAGCGGGGTTAAGGGAAATGGCGCTGTGCTTATCAATTCTTTAAGGCTTATATTCATTGCAATATTCAACTTCCCGATTATTTCAACGTTACTATTTATATTAAGCCACGTAACCTTTGTAAATCTATTTCCAAAAGCATCAGTCTCTATCTCTACTGAAGCTGGTTTGGGATTATATGACAACTTATAATCTTTCACTTCCTGGCTGACCGTTGAGCTTTTAAATGATGTGGGGCTTGCAAAGCGAAACACGAGTTTTTTCAGTCCTGAAGCTGGGATCATAAAACTCTGATTCTGCTCAACCTCTACCACCTCATTCATGTCGCCTTCAAGGATGATTGTTGATGCAAAAGAAACAACCGGTATTACAATAAATATAAACACCGCAAGTAATTTCATAATTTTAAACATCATGATTATCCCTTTATCTTGAAGAATGACCTGATTCTGTCAAGAATAGCCTTTGATTCAGCCTTTTGCGTTTCAAATCTCTCTGTTTCTGTTACAGCCTTTCTCCTCGTTTCTTCTAATTCCAATGACCTCGTTGCCACGATATCGCTTAACTTTTCCATTAAATCAGGGCTGTTTTTAAATACATCGCCAAAGCCTTTAGAGTCTATAACAATGAGAGAAGAATCCTTTTTTGCAACAACAGTTGCCCTCCTCTCCTCTCCTGTAAGAAGGCTCATTTCACCAAAAAAATTACCAGGCCCTAAAGTTGACACGACGCTGTCTCTCCCCCGCTCATCTCTGAGAACAACATCAACAGCCCCTTCCTTTATAAAATAGCAGGTATTCCCTTTTTCTCCCTGTCTAAATATAATCTCATTTTCACCATATATTTCCAACCTTGCTGTAGCTGAAACCCTGCCGATATCTTCATCCTTGAGAGGCTTCAAAAAGTTTATCTTTCTCAGGTAAACCCCAATACTATCCACAGCAGCGCCCTTGGCCTCCATCTGATATTGATAGACTGTCCTGGTTGGGAATGGTATTTCAATGTTATTTCTTTTCAATGCATACCAGATGCTATAATGCAAATCGCTCCTTGCCTTTAGTATTATGCCGTAATCATTTATCCAAACCCTTAGCTTATACTGTATTGAAAAATCACCGAACGTTATGAGATACACCTCCGGTTTAGGCTCTTTAAAAACATAAGGGCTTTCACATGCCACATGCAGGAGGACATCCTTTACCTTATTTGGCGGGTCTTTATAGCTTGCGCCTATATCTATTTCAACAATATGCAACGGGCTTGGATATGTATAATTATCAACATGCCCTTCTGAAAGCAATTTGTTTGGAAGATAGATATAATCATTTGAAAAAGTCAGCAGCCTCGTTGTCCGCCATGTAACATCCATGACCCTGCCTTCTTTGCCTGCAATATTTACCCAATCCCCCTTTGCCACCACCCTTTCGGTATTAATCCATATTCCGGTAAAAAGATTTTTTAGCGTCTCCTGTAAAGAAAGGGCAATGAGACCTGTAATGACAGCAGAGGTGGTAAGGAGAGGCGTTAAATCTACTCCTGCCAGGCGATGCAAGAGATAAATGGCTGCAATAAAATAGAGGGCAAGGCTTGTAAGTGTTTTGAGAAGCGGTGTTATAGTAAATCGTCTTAAAAAGCTGAGTGGGGTATCAACAATAATCCATCGTGCAAAAAATAATATACCGAGGGTAGTAAATAGTGTAAATGCCCCGTTTATTATACCCTCGCCCTGTTTTGGCAAAATTCCTTGGCTTGCAATGAAAATAATCTTAAAGGCAGCTGCAACAAGAAAGAGAAGTATAACTACAAGCAGCGGCTTCCAGATGCCCGTCTTTTCAGAATGTTTGAGATTGGATAACATGGAAATTATGAATTACGAATTTCTCAAATCCCTGCTCTCAATTCCTAATTCCTCATTCGTAATTCTTAATTGTTTTTATTTCGTTTTTGCAACATACACCCCATCCCACTCAGAAGGCGGAGGTGATGCAAGATAATCTATGCACCTTTGTATATATACTTTAGCAGGGCCGTCTTCATGAAATCTGTTAAGTATAGCAGAAAACTTTATCTTTGCCTCTTCAAACCTGCGATTTTTGTAAGAGTTAAGGGCATCAGAAAAAGACCTGGCAAGCTCAATCTTTTGGTTATCAGCCGGAAGAAAATCCATCAACTCATAAATTGCTACAGGCTTTTCTTTTCCCTTTACCCTTACCATATCAAGCTCCCTCAAAAGAAAATAGTTTTGCACCAATCTTTGGGTGTTTTCAGTGGCTATTATGGCTGTGCCGTATAGTTTATTCATACCTTCAAGCCGTGATGCCAAATTCACAGTATCTCCAATAGCAGTATATTCAAAACGCAGATCGCCGCCCATGTTTCCTACAACTGCGTCGCCTGTGTTAATACCTACACCTATACCAAGGGCGGGGTGCCCCTTCTCTTTCCACTCTTTATTCAATTTTTCCAATTCTCTTATCCACCGAAGGGCAATAACACACCCCTTCTTGGGATGGTCTGGAAGATCAAGCGGCGCATTACAGATAACCATAATAGCATCTCCAATATATTTATTCAGAGTACCGCCTTCTTCCAAAACTATCCTTGTCATAGGGCTTAGATATTCATTTAATATGGAAACCAATTCTTCTGGCGAAAGTCTTTCAGACAAAGATGTGAACCCTCTGATATCTGAGAATAAAGTAGTTATCTCCCTTTTCTCCCCTCCAAGCTTTAGTCTGTCAGGGTCTTTTAATATCTCAGAAACAAGCTCCGGAGAAACCATAAGTGCAAATGCCTTTTTCAGATATCGCCCCTTGCTTTCCACAACAAGATTTCTATATGCCTCAGCAAAGAAATAGGCAAGAAATAAACTTATTACAGGATATACTGCGCTCGGTATAAGATTATAGGAAGAAAAGAGATAAAAATTGGTAATGGTGTGAAAGAAAAGAAATGTTAGAAATACGGCAAGGCTTATAAATGTCCTGTGAACCAAGGTAAGGGCAAGGCAGAGGCCGATGGGCAAAATAAACATAAAAAATACATCTAATGCAATAACCCTGTTGTCATATATGAGGAGCCGATTCTCTATGATATTGGCAGCAACTGTTGCATGGACTTCAACCCCTGGATAGATTGGGTCTATTGACGTTACCCTTAAATCATATATCGCCTTTTCCGTTGCGCCTACAAAGACTATCTTATCTGCGATAGCCTCTTTCGGCACTTTCCCTTTTATAATATCAACTGCAGAATATGTATCAAATGTCCCGCCCGGCCCATAGAAGTTGAGTTGAAAACGGCCAACCTCATCTGTGGGAATCTTTTTATCATCTATAAAAAGACTGTCTATGCCATAGGATGCTATATTCAAAACAATGTTAGCGCCTTGATATTGTCTTAGCGCCTCAAGGGCAAGAGATGGAAATAAATCTCCCTTATATAAAAATATAAGCTGCGACCTTCTTACTACACCGTCGTTTTCATCAGGAAATATATTAAAAAGGCCGAAACCAACTGCCCCTTTTCCTATTACAGGGATATTTGTCTCAATGCCAGGGAGCTCAGGCACAGGCAATGATTCAACATTATCAATCATTTTTATAAGCTTTATCTGTGAGCGGCCAAGCTGTTTTATAGCTTCCTTACTGGGTTCTTCTGTTGCCTTCTCTCTCAAAAAGTAGCCCAAAACAACATTCCTGCTTTTCTTAATAGAATCCCCAAGGGCGCTGTCTCTCTGTTTAGTCTCAGGCTCTGAAAACACTATATCAAATGCAGCAACCTTTGCAGGTGCAAGGCCATCAACAAGTTTTGCAATGGTTGTTCGAGGCCATGGCCACCGGCCAAGTTTATTTATACTTTTCTCATCTATGGCAATAACAGCTACTTTTTTTACAGGAGACACCTTTCCCCTTGCCTTGAACCTGGCATCTCCGGCAATCTCGTCTATGCCTTGAATAAAAGAAGGCTTGACTTTATAAAGGGCTAAGCCAATTGCAGAAGCCAATACACCCCATATGAGAAAAATCCAGAATTTATTGGCTAAAAGGCTGGGTTTCTTTTTCACCCCGTTAGGCCTGCTTTTAAACAACAGTATTCCCATCATTCCGACTCATAAAAACGTAGGTATAAAACCAGAGAGGTCTAACCTGCTCACTGCTTACCTTCTTCCTTTTCAAGTTCTTTGACGAGAGTTTCTACTGTAGATGTGTGCTTGCCCTGAGGATATTGCTTAAGATATTTCTGTAAATATTCCTTTGCCTTCTCTTTTTCACCTATATCCTTATATATCATACCCATAGAAAAGAGGGCGCTTTCAGCCTGCGGCATCTGGAAATATTTATCAAGTATACTCTGATACTCTTTCAGCGCCTCTTGCGGCAGACTTAAGTTCCTTGAAAAAACGCTACCCCGTTGAGCCCGGCCTTCAGCCCCTATCTCAGCAACATCAGTCAAATCTACCGCTATCTGAAAAACCTCCAAAGCCTCTTTATATCTGCCGCTGTCCGCAAGGTAATGGCCGTAATTAATATTCCATCTCGCAAGTATAACAGGAAGGTTCCCGGTTGCCTGCCACTCCACAGGCGACTCCACATTGGTTACAGCCTCAAGCTGTTTTCTCGCATCTGCCAAAGGCGTATTCGGCTCAACCTTGACAGGGCTGATTGGCGCATGTCCCTGTGTATTCTCTGTCATGGTATTTGGCATGAGCGCTACCGATTCTTTGTCTTTACCCTTTACATCTACCGTCCCTTCCTGGCCAAATAAAACATTTGCCTTTCCTTCATTCATAACAATAAAATCCGTTCCCTTTACCCCTGCAACGGCTGTCGGTGTTTTAACCTGCATACTCGTCTTGCCTGAAAATTTTGCAATGATTGCCCTCAATTTTCCCTGAAGGAAAAAAGTTGCGCTGCGCCTGTCTTTATCCAGCAAGAATCTTGTTATCTCCATCTCTGTATTATTTCCTACGGTAAGCCTGCTGCCATCCTGTAATAAAAGCTCCATCCTGCCGTCGCTTCCTGTCTTCACTCTGTCGCCTTCATTTATATCCATCCCCACGCTTGCAACAGCCCATTTCTTTTCTGCCTTTGCCTTAAAATATGTTGCGCCGCTTTCTTTTGATATGCTGCCGATGGCTGCCAAGGCAGCGACAGGAAATAACAGCAAGACTGTAATCAACAAAATAGTATGCTTCATAAAAACCTCCCGTTTTAAGAGTCAAAGTGTCAAAGAGTCAGAGAGTCAGAGGAAAAACAAAAAACTTTGACGCTTTGATTCTCTGACTCTTTGACGCTTATTTTAACTGCCACTCCAATTCCGCACTACCCACAACACCTGTTATAACGAGTTTGAAATAGTTTGTATTCTCTTCAGGGAACGGCTTAATACCAGCAACCATATACTTAGGGAATCGTATTATATAACCTGAACTCCATGCGTCTACATAGGGATAAAATTCTTTTATAAGCGGGCTGCCTGTATCTGTCTTTTTTATCTCAAGAGGGTAAACTCTGTTGCCTATTTCATCTTCCATATAAATCTTCCAGATAGACTGCGGTTCATCAAAATCATTCCAGCGCTCATCAGGGGTATATATGGCAACAAAAAATTCATTAAACTTTTCATCTGAATCCTTTTCCATTTCTTTCAATTTTTCCTTCTCATTATCATCCATCTGATAGCGTCTTGCATATTCAACTATATACGCCTCTCTCAAAGCCCAATTTTTATAGGTTGCGGATACAAATAACTTGCTATCCAACTTTTCTATAACCTTTTTGCTCCGTGTCATTTGAGGTAGAATGTCAAAATATCCCAATGACGGTTTTATCGCATCCTCTTCCGCAGCGCAACCGGTAAAGACAGTGAGCAGTGAACAGTGAACAGTGAACAGTAAAAGCAGAGAGGTTAAATTTGAAATTTGAAATTTGAAATTTGAAATTTTTATCATCTATCCTCCCACAATATCCTTCTTTGTAAATATTGCCTTAAATTCGTAACCCGCTTGCTTTATCTTTTCACTGCCGCCTTCTTCCCTGTCAACCACGGCAAAAACAGCAACCACCTTTAAACCCTCCTCCTCAGCCCTCTTTACTGCCTGAACAGATGAGCCCCCTGTTGTTACCACATCCTCAACTATAGCAACCTTTGCGCCCTTTGCAAGATTTTTCTTTCCCTCTATCCACTGGCCAAGGCCGTGCTTTTTGGGCTCTTTTCTTACAATAAAGGCCGGAAGCGGGTTGCCTTCAATCTGGCTCACAACAGATACGGCGGTTGCAATGGGATCAGCGCCCATCGTAGGGCCGCCAATCGCCTCTACCTTAAAGCCGGAATCTTTAATCATCTCATACAATATTTTGCCGACCAGATATGCCCCCTCAGGATGAAGCGTTGTCTGCCGGCAGTCTATGTAAAAATCGCTTTTCTTGCCTGAGGCAAGGGTGACATCCTTTTTTTCATAGGATTTTTCTTTGATGATTTGAAGGAGCCTGTCCCTGAATGCCTTAATCAGGGAGCGGGATTTCATTTGGTCTGATTCTTTACTCATCGCTTCGCATCTCCTAATTATATAGCATGATTCAGCAGTTATTTAAACAGCGCCATCTGCGGCTCTATACCCTCAACAGGAAATTCTACCGGGTATTTTCCGGTAAAGCAGGCATCACAGAAGCTGGCACCAGCATCTGATACAGCTTTATATAGGCCTTCTATGCTTAAATATCTGAGGGTGTCTGCTGTAATGTAGGTGTTTACTTCATCTATCGTGTGGGAAGAAGCGATAAGCTCTTTTTTGGTGGGCGTGTCTATGCCGTAGAAACAAGGGCATACGGTGGGCGGAGAGCTAATCCTCATGTGGACTTCCTTTGCCCCGGCGTCTCTTATCATCTTAACAATCTTTCTGCTGGTAGTGCCTCTGACAATGGAATCGTCGATTACAACAACCTTCTTGCCTTTAAGCAGTTCCTTTACGGCATTCAGTTTGATTTTTACGCCAAAGTGCCTTATGGCGTCCTTTGGCTCAATAAATGTCCTGCCCACATAGTGGTTTCTTATCAAACCCATCTGGAACGGTATATTAGACTCTTCCGCAAAACCTATTGCAGCAGGCACGCCAGAATCCGGCACAGGGATGACTATATCCGCATCTATAGGATTTTCCCTCGCAAGCTCTCTTCCAAGATTTTTTCTCACGGCATAGACATTTGCCCCGAATATATTGCTGTCAGGCCGCGCAAAATAGATAAATTCAAAAACACATGGAGTATATGGCGCCTTATCAAACGGCCTGAATGATTTCGGACTAAGCCTGTCTATCAGAAGTATTTCACCCGGCCCTATGTCTCTTACATACTCTGCCTCAATCAGGTCAAATGCGCATGTCTCAGAAGCAACTACCCACGCATCCTTCAGCCTGCCAAGTGCAAGGGGTCTGAACCCATGCGGATCCCGGACAGCGATCATCTGACTTCCTGTAAGAAATACAAGAGAATATGAGCCTTTCACCTGCCTGAGGGCATCTGCAATCCTTTCAGTCAATGTAGCGGCTCTCGATGTTGCGATAAGGTGGGCAATAATTTCCGTATCCATACTGGATTGAAATATTGAACCATACGCCTCAAGCTCATCTCTAATCAATCTGGCATTTACAATATTTCCGTTATGGGCGACTGCAATTTCCCCTCTGGCATAATCTACCACAAATGGCTGCGCATTCTTGAGATTGCTTGCGCCTGTAGTTGAATAACGCACATGACCTATTGCTGCATTGCCCGGAAGTTTTTTTAAAACATCCTCGCCGAATATATCAGCCACCAAGCCCATTGCCTTATGGGAATGAAGCTGGCTTCCATCTGATGAAACAATTCCGGCGCTCTCCTGCCCCCTGTGTTGCAATGCATAGAGGCCCAGATATGTCATATTTGCAGCCTCTGGATGGCCAAATATTCCGAATACGCCGCATTCGTCTTTATATTTGTCAAACATAGTTACCCCAAAAACACCCCTCACCCTGCCCTCTCCCGCAAGGGGAGAGGGAACTATTTGTCTCCCCTCCCTTGACGGGAGGGGATTAAGGGGAGGGTGAAATTTCCAAAATTAAACCAGCTAAAGAGTTATCCTTTTAGCAGCTTTTCCAGCACATCTTTCCATGCTTCCTTTAATTCTTTAACCGATAAATCAATAACCCCATTTACTTTAAGCCTATTTCCCCCAACCTTTCCTATGACAACTGCCGGTATGCTATGCTTATCTGCAATAGACATGAGCTTTGCTGTATCCTCTTTGGCAATACTTACGATTATCCTTGACTGGCTCTCTCCAAAGAGTAAGGCATCCATTCGCATTTTATGGGCTGGTAATATAATCTCTGCGCCAACCACCTTCTCATGAAATGAAATGCAGCACTCTGCCAAAGCAACAGCCAAACCTCCTTCAGATAAGTCGTGAGCGGATTTTATTATACCACCGCGGATTGCATTTAAACAAGCCTCCTGCAACTTTGCCTCAAAATTTAAATCTATGTGCGGCGGCCTGCCTTTATCAAGTTTATGGATAATCTTGAGGTATTCGCTCCCACCCAGTTCTTCCTTTGTTTCACCAAGCAATACTATGACATCGCCTTCTGATTTGAACCATTGTGTAACATGGAGGCTTACATCTTCTATCAAACCGACCATGCCCACTGTAGGCGTAGGATATACGGCAGTTCCTGATGTCTCATTATAGAGGCTTACATTCCCGCCTATAACAGGTATATCAAGTTTTTTACACGCCTCGCTCATGCCCAGAACAGCCTGCTCAAACTGCCACATTATCTCCGGCCTTTCGGGATTGCCGAAATTGAGACAGTCGGTAAGCGCAATGGGTTTCGCGCCGGAACACACAAGGTTTCTTGCCGCCTCTGCAACAGCAATAGCGCTGCCTGCAAATGGGTCAAGATAACAATAACGGCTGTTGCAGTCAGAGGTCATTGCCAACGCCTTTTTTGTGCCTTTAATTCTCACAACCGCCGCATCAGAACCTGGAAGCACAACCGTATCTGTTCTGACCATGTGGTCATATTGCCGATATATCCATTCCTTGCTCGCAATATTTGGAGATGAGAGAAGTTTGAGCAAAACATCATTGTAATTATTTTGTAGGGTGGGCTGTGCCCACCGATCATTGGCGGGCGCAGCCCCCCCTACCACAACCGCCGGTTCAGGTATATTTTTAAGGTCAATGGTCTGAACATCATCCTGCCAATCAGGCCTCTTGATAGGCCTTTTATAGACAGGCGCATTATCAGTCAGAAATTTCACAGGAATTATTGCAACAATATTATTACCATCTGCCACACGCAGGAGATTGCTATTTGTGACAACACCTACAACAACCGCCTCTAAATCCCACTTGTGAAAGATTTCCCTTACCTTTTCTTCGCATCCGTTCTTGACAACCATGAGCATACGTTCCTGCGATTCTGAAAGCATGACCTCATAAGGCGTCATACCATCCTCTCGCCTTGGGACCAACGACACATCTAAATCAATGCCAGTGCCGCCGCGGGAAGCCATCTCCACTGACGATGATGTAAGCCCTGCGGCGCCCATATCCTGTATGCCCACAACATAGTCTGTCTTGAACACCTCAAGACACGCCTCAAGCAAAAGCTTCTCTGTAAACGGATCTCCGACCTGAACAGTTGGCCGCCTTTCCTCTCCGCCTTCGCCGAACACATCGGATGCCATTGTTGCGCCGTGGATGCCGTCCCTGCCTGTCTTTGAACCCACATACATCACAAGATTTCCAATGCCCTCTGCCTTGCCCTTAAAAATCTTGCTGCTTTTCATTATGCCAACAGTCATGGCATTCACAAGACAATTGCCGTTGTATGATTCATGGAAATAAACCTCGCCGCCGACCGTAGGTACGCCCATACAGTTGCCATAACCTGCAATCCCTGCCACAACGCCATTTAATAAATATCTTGTCTTTGGATGGTCAAATGAGCCAAACCTGAGGGAGTTTAGAGACGCAATAGGCCTTGCGCCCATGGTGAAGATGTCTCTCAAAATGCCGCCCACGCCTGTTGCAGCGCCCTGATACGGCTCAATATAGGATGGATGGTTGTGAGATTCCATCTTGAAGGCAACTGCCATGCCGTCACCGATATCAACAATGCCGGCATTCTCGCCAGGCCCTTGCAGGACATGTTTTCCTGTTATGGGAAAGTTTTTCAGATGAATCTTTGACGATTTATACGAGCAATGTTCGCTCCACATAACAGAGAATATGCCGAGTTCAAGGAAATTGGGATCCCTGCCAAGGAGACTTAATATCCTCTGGTATTCTTCATCGGTAAGGCCGTGCTGAAAAATTATTTCTTGTGTAATTTTCATGTAAAGTTAATCCCCACACCTCCCCCTTTCTCCCACTGTGGGGACAGATTTCAAATCTGTCCCCAGAAAAGGGGGGCAGGGGGAGGGTGTGGAGATAAATAACCAAATATAGGATAAAATGACAAGGGAAAAATTGAAAGTCTTAACCCTCCTGCCCCAACCCGCTCATCCTCTCCTCAAACTCCTTTGCCTTTGCGTCATGCTCCGCGGTCAGCGATTCCAATTCTTTGAAAAGGGCTTCAATTTGGGTATTTAAATTATGGATGGCAATGGACAGCCTTGGTATGGCCTCGCCGTCCCCTTTTTCAGATGCCTCTACAAGAGACTGGCTCTCCTTTTCCACATCCTTTTCCAGAAGCATGATGGTCTTTTCCCTTTCTGCAATCTTTGTTTGCAGTGGGACTAGGGTTTTTGAGCGGTCTTCGTTTAATTGCGCCCTAAGCCGCCGCATCTCTTTCTTGTTGAAGTTTCCCCGCTTAAAGATTGCGGGGACAAGTTTATTTTGTCTGCTGCTCGGTTTGCCGCCCTCGGCCTCTCTCTCGTTTTCCCATCCTACCCTATCCAGAAATTCCTGATAGGTTCCCTCAAACAATTCCACTTTGCCGCCGTCAAACACGATTAGCCGTGTGGCAATGTTATTGAGAATCAATTCGCTGTGCGTAACGATAATAACGCCGCCGTCAAACGCATCAATTGCCTCAACCAATGAATCAATGGAATCCATGTCAAGATGATTGGTCGGCTCGTCCAGCAAAAGGAGATTTGCCGGGCTTACCAATAATTTTCCGAGCAGCACCCTGCTCTTTTCTCCGCCGGAAAGCACGGATATTTTTTTCATCGCCTTGTCGCCGTCAAACATCATGATGCCGCAAATCTTCCGCGCCATGCCCCTGTTGCAATCCGGGTGTGTGTCCATGATTTCCATCTCAATGGTCTTTTGCGGAGTGAGGCGGTTGATATTGGTCTGGCCGAAATAGGCGATGGATAGATTCTGATTGTGCTGAACCATTCCGGTTTGCGGTTGCATCTCGCCTGCAAGCAGATTTAAAAGCGTTGTCTTTCCCTTGCCGTTTTTGCCGATGACGGCAATCCTGTCGTTCTTGCCGACCGTTATGTTCAGGCCGTGAAAGAGCGGAGTCTCTCCCTGATTGTAAGCAAACGATATATCGTTTGCGCTCATCAGGAATTTGCCTGGAAAAGGCGCGGACTTGAATGAGAAATCAAGGCTTCGTATGTCCGCCAGTTTGTCGAGTTTCTCCATCTTCTCAAGCGCCTTTACCCGCGACTGCACGGCCTTTGCCTTGGATGCCTTTGCCCTGAAGCGGTTGATAAACTCCTCCACCTCGGCGCGTTTTTTTTCATCACCGATGCGGGTCTTTTCGTGTATCTCCTCTTCCTGCGCTATCTGCTGATACAGTTTCCCTGTAGGGCCCGCAATCTTCTTCATCTTGCAGCGGTGAATGCCCATAGTGTGAGTGGTCACACTGTCCATAAAATCCCGGTCATGGGTGATGATAATCATCTCATCCCTCCATGCGCGCAGAAACCGCGTGAGCCAGCGCACGGACACGATGTCGAGGTAATTGGTCGGCTCATCAAGAAGAAGCAGGTTCGGCTCGGATACCAATACCTTTGCAAGATTCAGCCTAACCTGATAACCGCCGGAAAACTCTTGCGGGTTTCGGTTAAAATCATCCACGGTAAATCCAAGACCCATGAGAATGGTTTCCACCTTATAGCTTTCATCAATTCCATCTTCTGAAACAGGAAGGCTGAGGCACCCCTCTTTCAAAACAGTATCCTCGGTAAAATGGATATGCTGAGAAAGATGTCCGATGGTGTAATAATTCGGCACGCTGATAACGCCTGCGTCCGGCTCTTCCTCTCCAAGTATCATCCTGAAGAGCGTGGTTTTGCCGTGCCCGTTCCTGCCCACCAATCCGATGCGTTCGCCGGGATTCATGACAAAACTCACATTGTCAAAAATCACCTGCGAGCCGTAAGACTTTTCCAAACCGCTGACTTTAAGCATTGAGATTCAAATCCTTTCTTTTATGTTTTAGTTTTCTCGTTCCAAAACTCTTGCCTGAAAATAAAAAATTATATCGCACATAATATAATTTACAAAGAAAAATATTCTCCTTCAGCAATCTTTCCTTGACTCTCCGCAGAGGTTGACCTAAAATTGATTAAAAAATGCATGTGCACATAAAAATGCCGATACCAATCCAAAAAGCGGACAAAAGAGGCTTATGGGCAACTTCAGAAAGGCAATAAATGGTAGATATCCCTCATTTTTTTATAGGATAATCAGGGAATGGTAAATAAATCTGTCCCCATTATTCTTGTCCCCATTATTCTGTCGGGAATGGTAAATAAATCTGTCCCCATTATTCTCCCGTCCCCATTATTCTCCCATTATTCTCCCCATTATTGTCCCCCATTATTGTCCCCATTGTTAATAGTCCCCATTATTAATAAATCTGTCCCTATTATTCCAGTCCCTATTATTCCATAGGAGGTACAATATAGCTGAGAAAGAGCAAACAAATGTTATGATAAGAGTTCGGGACAATAAAGGACGACAAAAGGAATAAAGGAATAAAGAAGGAATAAAGGGGACACCCATTAAAAGGCCCCTGTCAAGAGAAAAAACTATCCCGAAGCAAGGAAAAGAGTTTTTCTTGTTTTAGTCTGTTGCTCTTTTAGTTATCAACCATCCCTACCATTCCCGCAGT
>Ga0209211_10003249_pt1 | contig 26833 bp, 20 predicted proteins | sample RifGroA2_FD_183992 | JGI IMG/M metagenome (GOLD analysis project Ga0209211, IMG submission 183992) | Groundwater microbial communities from Rifle, Colorado, USA - Groundwater A2 (SPAdes) (version 2) | ecosystem: Environmental > Aquatic > Deep subsurface > Groundwater | place: Rifle, Colorado...
TCAATATTTACAACTTTCTTGCTGATTCTTTCAGATATTCACGACTTGATGATCTTGGCTACCTCATAGCCAGGATATTCATCAATCATGAAAAGCAATACTTTGTCGAAGGTAAAAGACAGATGGGAATGCTTTTTACAAACTACGGAAGCGAAGAAATCAGTAAACAATCCCTGGAAATTATAATTTCAACGGCAGTTAATTATGCCCTGGATTTTGATCTTCTGGTGCCTCCTTATGACACTGTTAAAATCGCAACAGTAGGTCAGGCTGAGGCAAAAATCCAGCACTCCAGAGTGATCACAGGTAAAAGGCTGGGGTTTCAGTTTAATTCTGATGATGTGCTTATCAGCAACTCTCATGAAACCTGATGTGTGTTTTAAAATGGAAATATGAAATAGTAACCAGGCCATTATTAATACTGGCCCTACTATTATTATTTTCCCTCAAAAGCTATTCCCAGCTCCGGGCCATCGGTGATACAGTCATAATGATCCCATCTGGTTCATTTATTCATATCGGAGACAGTGTTTCTTATTTTTCAACTGATACAGTTATATGGATACCCTCAGGAACAGATCCTTTAGTCATTTATGAAAGAGACAGAAATCAGGTATTCTACGATTCTCTCAAAGCAAGAGCCGCCAGAAAACAGCTTACGAAAAAACTATATGATTTCGTAATTGTTACACCGGACAGAACAAATACAAAAGAAATTGACAAGAAAAGTGATGAGAATTATGTGAACTATACCGGCAGAAAGATCAGAAAAATAGAGATCCAGCGACTTGATGTTTTCGGCACCAGCATAAATAATCCTGCTGTAAAAAGCACCAGGAACACATATAATATGCTGAATAAAACCCACATAAATACACTGGAGAGCATCATTAGAAAAAATCTCCTTTTTAAATCCGGAGATGGTATTTCACCTCTGATTTTAAGTGATAATGAGAGGATACTCAGGCAACTACCCTACATTCATGATGCAAGAATACTGGTTGTTCCGGTATCAGACGAGGAGGTCGACATTGTTGTAGTTACAAAGGATGTATATTCATTGGGAGCCAGTTATAGCTACAGGGGATTTAAAAGAGGCGCTTTGTCAGTTTTCGACAGAAATATTTTCGGTATCGGACACGAACTTGAATTTCGATTCCCATTCGATACAGAAAAACCTGATTCCCCTGGTTTTGGAATCAGCTATTCTATTGATAATATAGCCAGGTCATTTATTAACCTGCGGACTTTTTATGTTAAAGGCTTAGGGGACAAAAGTTATGGATTCAGCCTGGACCGCCAGCTGGTCAGCTCCACAACAAAATATGCAGGAGGTATTTCGGTTCTTCAGATGTACACCGGAGAAGATTTCGATACAATGAAAGTACCCTTACCTTTAAGTTATAATTTGCAGGACTACTGGGTGTCAAGATCATTTCTTCTTAATACCCAGACAGTCAAAAGAGTTATTATAGGTGCCAGGTATATAAACAATAATGTATTTGAACATCCGCAGATTGAGCCTGATTCATATCACAGACTGCAGAAATACCAGGATTATCTTGGCTCCGTAGCGTTCTCAGCCCAGAAATACTACAAAACAAACCTGATTTATGGATATGGAAGAACAGAGGACATGCCTTACGGTGCTTTGTTAAGGATCACAGCAGGTAAAGAGTACAACGAATTTAAAACAAGGACTTATCTTGGTACCGATCTGTCTTTGGGTCAATCCATAAGCAAAATAGGCTATTTCTATACTTTTATAGGAGTCGGAGGTTTTTTAAATGATGCTGATAATGAGATCGAGCAAGGGATGCTTGCACTCCGGCTGAACTATTTCTCCAACCTTCTTACGGCAGGAAGATACAGGATAAGGAATTTTGTCAACTTTGACTATTCCAGGGGAACAGCCAGATATTCAGATGAATATCTTAAATTTCTCAGGGAGAATGGCTTCAGTGGTTTCAGAAACGATTCTATTAAGGGTACCCAGCGCTTTTATGCAGGACTTGAATCTGTATTTTTCAGCCCAACAGATCTACTGGGATTCAGATTCGCATTTTATGGTTTTTCTGACATCGGGTACCTGTTTAAATCAGATGAGTTTATAAGGGAAGGATTTCAGCTGTTGTCTATAGGTCTCGGAGTAAGAATAAGAAATGATAATCTTCTGTTCAATACATTGCAGATAAGATTCGCCTTCTACCCGGTTAAGCCCGATTTCTCAAGAGTCACAAATGTGGTTGTCTCTGGAGAACAATTGCTGAAACCATATAATTTTGATCCCGGACCACCCTCCATAATACCCTACAGGTAATTAACATTCACAGTGAATGCAAAAAGAATTTGAGAGATATATTGCAGATAATAATATGCTGGACAAAAACAGTCTGGTATTGATGGCCGTAAGCGGAGGCATAGATTCCATGGTAATGGCATATCTCTTTAAATCAGCAGGTATCAGGTCCGGAATAGCCCATTGTAACTTCAGCCTCAGAGGAAAAGAATCTGACCTCGATGAAGATTTGGTCAGGCGATTTGCTGACGAAAATAATATACCTTTCTTTTCAACCAGGTTCAAAACAAAGGATTATGCATCTGCAAACGGATTATCTGTTCAGATGGCAGCCAGGGAATTAAGATACCAGTGGTTCGAGGAGACGAGGCTCCGTAATGGCTATGATCTTATAGCTGTTGCACATAATCTTAATGATAATATTGAGACTCTTCTTATTAATCTCACCCGTGGCACCGGTATTTCAGGGTTAACCGGAATCCGTCCGGTAAGTAATAGTATAATAAGGCCTTTGCTGTTTGCTACACGATCCGAAATTGAGATCTGCAGCAAAAAACACAATATCCCCTTTCGCGAGGACAGATCAAATGCCGACACAAAATATACAAGGAATAAGATCAGGCACCTGGTAATCCCCGTTCTGAAGGAAATCAATCCGGCAATAGAAAGAACTTTAAGTGAAACCATCGGGAGGCTGAGTGGTACCGGTGAACTTGTTGAAAGATATATCTCAAATCTAAGAGACAGTATATCAATAACTAAAAAAAACATTTGCAGCTTTGATCTGAACAAGCTGAATAGTTATCTTACTGACAAAACAGTCCTGTTTGAACTGTTCAGACCATATGGACTTTCAGGGTCACAGTTAAATGATCTGTCCGATGTGATTCACGGAAAAACAGGAGGTCAGCTCTTTACAGTTAGTCACAGGATAATAAAGAACAGGAATAAGATTATCATCTCACCTAATGAACAGATAAGCGAGTATTCCTGCCATATCAATAAAGCAAAGGAGCTGAAAAATGTTCCGGGGATTGAATCAGTGAAATTCAAAAAATTAACAGGCAATTTCGTTATACCAGATGATAAACTGATCGCTTGCCTGGATGCTGAAGAGACAGGTTTCCCTGTGATAGTCAGAAGATGGGAAAAAGGTGATTTCTTCTACCCGCTGGGAATGAGGCACAAGAAAAAGCTAAGTGATTTTCTTACTGATAAAAAACTCTCCCTGCTTGAGAAAGAAAAAATACTGGTTCTTGAATCAGGAGGCAGGATTGCCTGGGTTATTGGTGAAAGGATTGACGCCAGATTCAGGATCAAACCGTCAACGACCAGGGCTATTATAATAAAATCAGCCGGTCGTTAAACCTTCCTGACTCCATGAATGCCCCTGTCCACGAGGATAAGGTCAGCCATGGCTACTGCTGCAGCTGCCTCAACTATTACAGGGATCCTTAAGGCGATACAGGTATCATGCCTTCCTTTTACTTTAAGGGTAGTCATTTTCCCCTCTTTGAAATTGTATGTTGTCTGATCTGTTCCTGTAGAAGAGGTTGGTTTAACCACTACCCTGAAAATAATCTCATTTCCATTTGTTATACCTCCGTTAATTCCTCCCGCGTTATTTGTGGCTGTTCTTCCACTGCTATCCACAAAAGGATCATTATGAGCAGATCCTCTCATCGCTGCGGCAGCAAATCCTGCTCCGAATTCTATTCCTTTAATGGCCGGAATTGAGAAGATCATATGGCTAATGGCAGATTCAAAAGAATAAAAGAATGGTTCCCCCAGTGCACATGGCGGATTTTTTACCCTGCATTCTATTATTCCGCCAATAGTATCATTTGATGCTATGGCCTTATCAAGAGCCTCTTCAATATTAACCGATCCTCCTGCTGAAATAAGCTTTGCGGAAATATCCGATAATGCGGCAATCTTCTTTGCTACCACACCGGCTGCAACCAATCCCCAGGTTATCCTTCCCGAGAAATGGCCACTTCCACGCATATCCGAAAAACCCGAATACTTAACACCAGATACAAAATCGGCATGTCCCGGACGTGGTATATTTTTAAACTCATCATAATCGGAAGAGATCTTATCACTGTTCCTGGTAATAAGTGTAATTGGCGCTCCGGTAGTTTTGTCCCTGAAAACGCCGCTGAGAATTTCAGGAAGATCGGGCTCACGCCTCGGCGTAGTACCCCTGCTTCCGCTTTGTCTTCTTTTAAGATCTTCCATAAAATCCTCCGTCCGGAGTGATAATCCTGGAGGACAGCCATCTATCACCACCCCTATTGCTGGTCCGTGTGATTCTCCAAACAGAGAAATTCTGAAAACAACACCGAAGGAATTCATATATCTAACTTTTATCCCTGAATTTCTTGTAGAAAGAGAGAATCTCGCTTACACTGATCTTCTTTACTGATGATTGTCCGATACCCTCTGTGAAAACAAAATGAATGAATGAACCCGCTTTCTTTTTATCATGTGTGATGATCTCTTCCATCTCATTATCTGAAATATAATGCCTGTCAAGAAGTTGAAACCTGTTCAAAAGTTTTATTATCCTCTCCTTTTCCGCGGCAGAAACAAATCCCTTTTCACATGAAAATTCAGTAGCCAGTTCCATCCCGGAGGCAACTGCAAAACCGTGTTTTACAGCTCTCTGCAGTTCAATGGCATGCCCGTATGTATGTCCGAAATTAAGTATCCTCCTCAGGCCGTTCTCTTTTTCATCTTCTGAAACTACCATTGACTTGAAGCTGACTGCTTTTGTTACAAGCATTGTCAGCAAATCACAGTCACGATCAAGTATCTGTTTAATGCTGTTCTCAATTATTTCAAAAAGACCTTTATCTCCGATCACAGCTGTTTTAATTAATTCTGACAGACCAGAGAGATACTCATCTTCCGGGAGAGTCAGCAGCATGGCAGGATCGCAGATCACAAACTCGGGCTGGCGGATAGTTCCTATCATATTCTTGGTTGTACCCAGATTGACCCCGTTCTTTCCGCCTGTGCTGGCATCAACCTGTGAAAGAAGGCTTGTAGATACAAATCCGCATTTTATCCCTCTCATATAGACAGAAGCAAGAAATCCTGCAAGGTCACAAACCACTCCCCCTCCTACGGCAAGGATAAACCCTGACCTGTCAATACCTGAGTCAAGCAATCTCCCGGCCAGATATTCGATAACAGAAAGTTTTTTACTCTCTTCGCCCGCTGTAACTGAAAAAACAGGCAGATCCGGAAATTTATCGCCATATAATCGCAGGATATTATCATCAGTAATTATAACAACACCACTCTCGGGCAGGAGCTCCTTAACCGACTCCCAGGTCTGTCCTACGATGATCTCCGATTTTGCGGCCGGGGTATTTACGAATATTTTTTCCAAGCAATATAATTATTGAATGCTAAAGTAATCAATTCATCCGGCAATTGAGTAATATTACAGCAAAAACGAGGATCAGTCATTTTTTTCATTGAGTTCCAGCCATCTCAATTCCTTAACATCCAGCACTTTCATAATATCTCCATGCCTTTTTGATTTAGTAAGCAGATCATCAGAACTTAATGTTCCCTTGCTCAGGTCTGACTCAATCTGACTCTTCTCTTTCTCCAGGCCTTCTATCTCAGCTAACAACTTGTTAAACTCCTGTTTCTCTGTGAAAGTGAGACCACTCTTTTTTGCCCTTTTTTCATCAATTTCATCTTTAGGTTTTACCTCCTGCCGTGACTTATTTCTGATCTGAATAATCTCCTGTTCCTGCAGCATATCCTCTCTCTCCCTTAACTGAGTATAATTGCCAGGAAAATCCTTGATAAATCCATCTCCCTTGTATTCAAATATATGATCAACTACTTTATCCATAAAATACCTGTCATGAGATACAATAATTACACACCCTCTGAATCCTGCCAGATATTCTTCCAGTACGTTGAGCGTGAGAATATCCAGGTCATTTGTAGGTTCGTCAAGAATAAGAAAATTAGGGTTTTTCATAAGAACCGTCAGCAGATACAGACGCCTCTTCTCTCCACCGGACAGCTTTCTGATCAGCGTATATTGTTTATCTGGTGGAAAAAGAAAATAATTCATGAACTGCGTTACTGACAGAACACTCCCGTCACCCAGGGTAACAGTTTCGGCAATACTTTTTACCGCATCAATAACTGACATTTCATCATCAAATTCAATTCCTTCCTGCCTGTAATAGCCAAATACAACAGTTTCTCCCTTGTCAACTGTTCCTTTATCGGGAGAAATCAATCCGGTAATAATATTCAGAAGAGTTGTTTTTCCTGTTCCGTTCCTGCCAATGAGCCCTGCTTTCTCAAATCTGTTAAAGGAGTAGTTGAAATCCTTTAGTAAAACCTTATCGTTGTATGATTTGCTGATATTCTTCAATTCAAGGATCTTCTTACCCATCCTTGAGATATTTACATTTATATTAATAGCCTGTTCCCCCTGTTTGTAAACTGCTCTCTCTTTCAGATCAAAAAATGAATCGATGCGCGATTTGGCTTTATGTCGCCTTGCTTTTGGCATTCGTCGCATCCAGTCGAGCTCTGTCCGTAAAAGATTCCTGGCCTTTTCAACATTCATCTTTTCAGCGAATTCCCTGCTCTGCTTCTTTTCCAGGAAATATTCATAGTTACCATTATATCTGAAAATCTCATTCCCTGATAGTTCCAGTATGACATTGCAGACTCTGTCAAGAAAATACCTGTCATGAGTAACCATCAATATCGTTTTATTCGACCGTATCAGATAATCCTCGAGCCATTCTATCATATCAAGATCGAGGTGGTTGGTGGGTTCATCAAGAATTAGAAGGTCCGCTTCCTCCACAAGAACTTTTGCCAGGGCAACTCTCTTCTTCTGACCACCTGAAAGTGTAGCAATTATAACATTCAGGTCAGTCAGATTCAACTTGAAAAGTATTTGTTTTACAGCTACCTCATAATCCCATGCCTTAAGATCATCCATAAGCTGTAAAACAGATTGCATATCGTCAGAATGCCCTGACATTATACACTTTTCATACGTCTTGATTGTTCGGACAAGTTCACTGTCTGTACTGAATAGCTCATCGATTATGCTATTTGACTCATTAAGTGCAGGATATTGTCTCAGATATGCTGTCTTCAGTCCTCGCCTTATACTCAGAGTACCATTATCAGGTGTTTCAATTCCTGCTATTATATCGAGTAGCGAAGATTTTCCTGCCCCATTTACGGCAATAAGCGCAATTTTATCATTTTTGTTAACATTAAGTATTATGTTTTCGAAAAGGATCTTATCACCGATTCTCCGGGAGATATTCTCAGCCTGTAAGTAACTAAACATTTATTTCCAATATTGTGCAAAGATAAAAAGTGTTACCTTACCCACACTATCATAATTAAACCGAATGACTATCAGGGAAAGGTATAAAAGGACCATCGGATATTTCCGGAATAATAATCCGGACCCTGATACAGAACTTGATTACAAAAATCCTTTTGAACTTATTGTTGCTGTGATCCTGTCGGCTCAGTGCACTGACAAGAGAGTTAATATGATTATGCCTCCGCTTATGGAGAAATTTCCTGATGCAGCCTCAATGGCCGGCGCAAAACCTGAAGAATTATTTGAGTATATCAGATCATGTTCATATCCAAATAACAAGGCCAGACATCTTTCAGGGATGTCAAAGCTCTTAACTGAAGAATTTGGAGGGAAAGTACCTTCAGAGCCGTCGTTGCTGCAGAAGCTGCCAGGTGTTGGAAGGAAAACAGCCAATGTTGTGGCATCTGTATTATTTAAAAAACCTGTTATGGCAGTTGACACTCACGTCTTCAGGGTTGCTAACCGGATCGGACTTACTGTTGCAAAAAATCCGATCAGCTCTGAGATACAGCTGACCAGGCATATCCCTGCAGATCTTGTACATAAGGCACATCACTGGCTCCTACTGCACGGGAGGTATATCTGTAAATCGAGGAAGCCTTTGTGCAGTATGTGTGGTCTTTCTGATTTCTGCAAGTACTATATTAAGAACTCCGGTTTAAAAGCAAAATAAAAATTATCAAAGATTTTAAAGACAAATCATGTTGAGGCCAATATTTATTATTTTTAGCTTTTCATGGTTATACTGAGAGATGGATTATAAAGAGAGATACGAGGAGCTGCTTAAAGAGCATGAACTGGTTGTAAGAGAACTTGAATCTTCCCGCAGAGGAGCGCAAGATACAGGAAATCATAAGGATCATGAAAATCAGAATATCAGAGATCAGGTACTGCTCGAAATCCTCTATAATTCAATTCCTTCTGCAATTGCGATAACAAATCCCTCAGGTGTTGTCACAATGGTAAACAGCGAATTCACAAATCTTTTCGGATATTCACAGGAAGAGGTTACAGGTAAAAGTTTAAATGATCTTATCGTTCCTGATGATTTAAGGGAAGAGGCTGCTGAGATTGACAGACTTTCTTTTTTGAACATGAAGGATATAAGACAAACAATAAGGAAAGATAAGCACGGGAGCAACATTTATGTTTCCCTTGTCGCCAGCGGAATAGTCATTAACAATGAGATTGTAGCACAACTTGTCATCTATAGCGACATTTCAGCTGAAAGAAAAAAACAACTTCTTCAGGAGATATTATTCAATATTTCAACCGCAGCAATTAAACAGTATGATTTAAAGGATATTTATCCTTCAATTGTACATGAATTAAGCAAGATATGGGATACAAACAACTTTTTTATTGCACTTTATGATAAGGAGGCTGAAAAGCTGTCATTTCCATTCTTTTCTGATGAAAAAGATAGTTTTGATGATATCCCTTCTGAAAAAACAATTACAGAATATGTTATAAAACAGAATAAGTCAGTACTTCTGAAAGTGAATGATCTCAAAATACTTGAGGAATCAGGTGAGATTGACCTTATCGGAACACCCTGCAAAGTATGGATGGGTGTTCCTTTAAGGGTTGAAGGAAATATCATTGGCGTAATGTGTCTCCAGGACTATAATGATGAAAACAAGTTCTCAGCTGATGACCTTTATGTACTCGACTTTATTGCTAACCAGATCGCTCTTTCGATTCAGAGGAGGATAATCCTCGACAACCTTATTATTGCCAGACAGAAGGCAGAATATGCTGCCAAGTCGAAACAAATCTTCATGTCGACTATGAGCCATGAGATAAGAACACCCCTCAATGAAGTGATTGGAATTACAAACCTCCTTATGCAGGGACATCCGCGTGAGGATCAGATGGATTTCATTAAAACACTGAAGTTTTCGGGTAATCATTTACTTACCCTTGTTAACGATGTTCTCGATTACAATAAGATGGAATCTGGCAAGATAGTATTTGAACAGACTCAGTTTAATCTCAGTGATTTCCTGGATGGAATTATGAGGTCATATTCATTCAGGTCAAAGGCAAAGAATCTAAGCTTCGAACTGACGAAGGATCAAAACCTGCCACATGAGGTTATTGGCGATCCCATAAGGCTGAATCAGATTCTATCCAATCTTTTGTCAAATGCACTTAAGTTTACCAACCATGGAGGTATCAGCGTTTTAGCAAAAGAGATTGCACGTAACGGAACCCAGTCAAAGATTGAATTCTCTGTTTCCGATACAGGTATAGGAATCTCCAAAGAAAAACATTCTGTTATTTTTGACGGATTCACTCAGGCGTCACCGGATACAACCAGACAGTATGGAGGAACCGGCCTTGGGCTTGCAATATGCAAAAAACTAATTGAGCTTCAGGGAGGAAACATTCAGATTGAGAGCGAACCTGAAAAGGGTTCGACATTCAGATTTGCAGTCACTCTGGGTATCTCCGATATTGCAGATGGCGGTTCAAAAGCTGAGGCCCCGGAGTCCTATACAGGATTGGAAGGCAAAAAGATTCTGGTTGCAGAGGACAATAAAATAAACTTCTTTGTTGCCAATAAATTTCTGACCGGCTGGGGCGTCAAGGTAACTCATGCTGAAAACGGACAGATTGCTCTTGAAAAGACCAGAACAGAGGATTTTGATCTGATTCTTATGGACCTGCAAATGCCGATAATGGATGGTATTGAAGCTTCCAGATTGATAAGAAAATCAGATAATCCGAGAATTAAAAATATTCCCATAGTTGCCCTCACTGCCGCCATTATGTCGGAAAGTCATGATAAAATTGAAGACCTTCACATAGATGATTATGTGCTTAAACCTTTTAAACCACATGATCTGTTTGAAAGGATACTGAAGCATATAAGGTAAGGCGTAAAGGCGTAAAGGCGTAAAGGCGTAAAGGCGCAAGGGCGTAAAGGCGCAAGGGCGTAAAGGCATAAAGGCGGATGGGCCTGGACAGTTTTGAATAAAAGAAGAATTCCTACTTATTCAGGCAATGCCTGGCAATATAAGCTGAGGCCTTCTGATTTCCAAGTGAGTATGATCTTTTAAAATCGTGACATGCATTATCGGTCTTCCCCAGGCTTAGTTGCGCAATTCCTTTGTTCAGCCATGCTTCCGCATTCCCGGGCTTGAGATCGAGCGACATACTGTAATCCCTGGCTGCCCAATCCCACGACTTCGATGCAAAATATGAATTAGCCCTGTCTACATAACAGTCAGGGTCATTAGGATGCAGTTTGAGATTTTTTGAAAAATACTCCAGCGCTTTTAAATTATCTCCCGACTCAGCCTCAACTTTTCCTGCCAGGCTTAAAGCTTTTTTATCATCCCGATATAACTCAAGGTACTTCTCTAGGTCCCGTATGGCCTTATCACTTTCCTTTGTTTTCCTGTAACATTCAGCACGTTGAATAAACAGTTCAGCATCTGCGACACCTGACTCCAGAAGCTTTGAGTAGGTAACGGAAGCTCCGGCCGGATTTGACTGACCCGTTTGCGCCTTTGCAAGGACTCTGAGATACTTTTCATTATATGGATCAGAACCGACCAATCCGGAGAGAAAAGTAACCGATTCGGAATATTTACCTGAACCCAGGCTGATCAAAGATTCGGCATATATAACATCTTCACTTTCAGGATAGTTTTTCCTCAATTCATTCAGAACACTCCTGGATTCTTCAATTTTACCTTTTGATGTCAGAAATTCTATCTCAGATATGCTTTTCTCTTTATTACTATACCACTCCTTCTTCCAGAATTGTCTCCATTCCGGCCTGTTCTCAACTGACTGAAAAGCCGGTTCAAGCATAATCTCCTTTTCGCTTATTTTGAATTTTGACCCAAGATGCATTCCCAGATGATGCATGGATGTAGCAGCGTCTCGTTTCAAAGCGTAGACTTTTGCAAGTCCATAATCTCCTGAATGTTCTTCAATACTGTTTGCCTTGTTAAGATCCCTTATTGCTCCTGAAAGATCATTCTCAATAATAAAGATTTCTGCTCTTTCAGTATAAAGCCGGATTCCTCCCTCATCACCAATGGCGTTCGACAAATGGTTTATTGCTTCTCCTGATTTGCCTGACTGTGAGAGAGCCCTGGCTTTAAGTATTATATCAATATCCTTTTGTCCGAAAATCTTAAAACTAAACAGGCAGATTGACAGCAGAACCATTACTCTGTATATACGGGTCCTTGGGCTCATTTTGTCTCTTGTTTTTTTACCTTCGCATCCAATTCAGTTATTACATGCACAAAACCCGACAAATGAAATATTTCGGTGCCCGATATGCGATTCTCATAAACATCACATTCATAAAAGTATACACCGGGGGAAACAATTCTTCCGTTATAAGTACCATCCCAATCTATACGGGGTTTCGCTGTGCTGAATATTAAAAGTCCGTTCCTGTTGAAAAGCCGGAAGTTCACTTTCTCAATCAGACCTGTTGTTTTTGCCACAAGCCTGTCATTTATATCGTCCCCATTTGGAGTAAATACATTCGGGATCTCATAAAAGTTGCATGAATCGATACAGACCATAACTGATTTTTCACTTTCGTTGCCTTTCAGGTCAATTGACGATACAGCGTAACATCCTGATATTATATCACCGGGGAAATGTTTGTAGGAAAAAACTCCGGGATCAGCGATTTCAGTTATCAGAGCCAGGCTTTCCTCTGTCGTAAGTTTATAATAGATCCTGTAACCCGCAATATCATTCAGACAAACAGGATCATTAATTGTCCACCGAACGGTATTGTAAAGACTGTCACACTGACTTGTTACACTAATCTCAGGAGGACAAGGCGGCTCATTGTCAAGAGGTATTACACATTGTTTTTCTGAGAAATTGAGAAGGTCTTTGGGTAAATCATCGCTCAGGTAACCTCCATATGATCTGATCAGATAACAATATTCCCTGCCATTCTCCAATTGCTGATCGGTATAGCTCAGCTGGTTTGTAGAACCTATTGAGTCATACGCAGATGTTGATTCATTCAACCTGTAAATATCGTATCTTGTATTGATCCATGGGACATTACGGGCAAAAGATAATCTCGCTTTTCTGTCACCTGCAGAGGCTTTCAGATATAGCGAGGAAGCATAGGCCGGCTCACCTATAAGAAACCTGTTACCGGCTTCATTGTTCCACAATTCAAGCCTGTACACATAACCTGTAGTCGTTGTATTGATGAGCGTATCAACTATAATGGTATCGTTCAGGTCGGTAGTGATCAGTGATTTAACCTGCACATAATCTTTGCCTCCGGTTCCCACCGCCCTGTATAACAAATACCCATACGGACCATTCGCAGGGATCGTATCAAGCTGCGATGGCTTCATCCAGGAGATAAAAATGGAACCATTAACAGGATCAGTGTTTCTGACACTGACATTTTTAATAACAGGCACACCGGAAACCAGTGAGGATGTTATCTCATTTGATGCTTTGCTTTCTATTCCATTCGGGAATACAGCAACAATCCTGTAAGTATATTCAGTCCCATACTGGAGGCCCTGTCCGTTATCACTATCTGAGAATGAAGTTGTTGCACTTCCTGTTATGTATCCTGCCTTTGCAAATCCGAATGAAAGTGGAACACCTGCAGTACATGAATCTGGATTGAATGTTGAAGCACCTTCCCTCCTGTAAATACTGAAACCTGCAATGACATTAGTGCCATAATCAGACCATACAAGCCTTATCTGTTTACCTTCAGGCAATGCATTGACAATTTCCGGTGCCGGGCCCAGAACCTTAATCTTCATGTTATCAATATCCGATAGCTTGACATCACTGTTATAGTCATCCGACTTAAAGATAATATCGTATGGCTGGCTCCTTACAGCCTCATAGCATGGTATCCACAGGAACCTTGAAGAAGCATATCCGGCAACTGAATCTATCCTGGTAAAAGTGGCAGGACATGACTTAAGTGTAAAAATACCGGAAGTCGACTTCAGAGAAAGAAAATCATTATTGGCATCAGTAGCCGAGAAAATGAAATCAACTGTATCTCCGGCCTCAACACAATAATCCCTTAACGGGCTGTTTACAGGAGGTTTATTGTCTGTGCTGTAAACTTCAATCTGCATATCTCTCACCACAATACCTATCTTCTTACCATTTCTCCATTCCTGTATCTCCATAGCTACATTGAAGATACCGGTATCAGCTGGTGTATCCCAAATGAGGTCACCGCTAATTGAATCAACTCTCAATGAATTTGTTGCAGGAGGGAAAGTGTAATTTTCTATAGGTTTGCCATCTTCGCGGGTGCAGATTGTAAGTTTATATGAGAGGCTGTCACCGTCAGGATCGAAGGCGGCAGGATTATGAATAAAAACATAACCATAGGCAGCTTTATCATAGGGTGGATTAAGCAATACCGGTGTGCTGTTAAAACCCATTGAGGGATTAACTGTAAGAATTGTTGACATTGAGAATACAACATTAACTGAATTTGGAATATTCTTTACTCCTGCATTCCTGTTAGGATCCTGAACAACTATCTTATAAATACCCGGTCCGGGATAGGTATGGATTATCGTGTAAATATTTCTCTTATAGAAGTTGGGAAGAATCAATTCGCTTACCCTCTTTGCTGTGGAAGTTGTATTGTCACCCCATTCCACATCGAGGGACGGGCGGTCAGCAAAACTCAGTGTATATGTAAAGGTGGTTATGGTAATTTCATAGGTAAGATCAGATAATTGTACATAAGTGATCTCCCCTGCCCTGTTATGAGTTGCATTAATATCTGCAAAACATAATGTAAGAATGGATAGAATTACAAGTTTCTTAAACAATAAGTTCTTCACCCGGACTATTTTATTTTCAAAATCTGTTCAGTATTATCTGAAGTCAGTTTTATTCCTTCTTCAAACTCATTTATCTTAATTATTATCAGGTTCGACTGATCCGGATACAATTCTGTCATAATCAGGTTCTTCACTGATATTATCTCGGGTTTACGCACCTCACTGTATCCAAAATTAAGTTTAACCTCATTATCAACAATTACAAAATCATTAAGTTTTCCTGTTATCAGTTTTTTGTTAACCCTGAGGAGGAGTTTACTATTCAGGTAATTCTCAATGATATCCCTTGACTTTTGATCTTCCGTAGAAATATCTTTACCGGAGGTGTCATTCATCAGCATGTTCATATCCAGCAGGAAATCATCGAAGTACATCTTTACAAACACATTCAAAGAATTACTATCCGCTATGTAATCAATACTTGTAAGAGTAACATGCACCGGATGAAAAATAAACCATAAAGAAAAAAACAGAGCTTTAATCATTTCCTTCTGTTGTGGAATAATTAATGCCGCAAAAATCAGACCATTTATTGCTCCTCATCAATATTAACCCGGTCTTTGAGATAATTTACAGAACCAACCTCAATGAACGAGAAACCAGCTCCGGCAGCAAAATTTCCTGCCAGTACTACAACGATATCATCACCCTCTAAATTGTGAGTTACCAGAAGATTTTTAAGGGCATTATGAATAAAATCATCAACTGATTTTTTACTCTCCTGATATCCTGCATATATGCCATATGACAGTGCTAATTCACGCATTGTCCTTTCTGAATAGCACTGAGCCAGTATAAGGTTAATGCCTCTGTAGGCGGCCATATCCCTGATTGTCCTTCCCATAGCAGTATCGGCAATAATGCCTCGTGCCCCGATCCTGAAAGCAGTTTTAACAGCTACCTTGGCCAGATACGCTGATATCTCTCCGGTAGAATTAATATATGGTATATCTAAAAATTTCTCTTTATTTTTTTCAACTTCGAGAGCTACCTTGGTCATTGTCCTGACCGATTCAACAGGATATCTGCCATTAGCAGTTTCGCCGCTCAGCATTATGGCATCCGTCTGAGAATAAATAGCATTGGCGATATCACTGACTTCTGCCCGTGTCGGCCTTGGATTTGTTATCATCGAATGAAGCATCTGTGTTGCAACGATAACCGGCTTCCTGTTAATGATACACTTGTTAATAAGCATTTTCTGAATGCTTGGGATCCTTTCATAGGGTACTTCTATAGCCAGGTCTCCTCTGGCTACCATTACTCCGTAAACATGATCAAGGATATCATCAATATTGTCAACACCTTCCTGGTTTTCAATTTTAGCAATAATTTTGATCTGACTTTTATAAATGTCAATCTCAGACTGTACATCCAGAACATCCTGCCTTGACCTGACAAATGAATGTGCAATGAAATCAACTTCGTTTTCAGCTGCCATTTTAATGAAAGTCCTGTCTTTTTCAGTTAGTGAAGGGAGATTTATCCTTGCTCCGGGAACATTTACACTTTTCCTTGCCCCAAGAATGCCATCATTTTCAATCGAGCATTCCAGAGTATTACCATTTTTCCTCAATGCTTTCAGCTCAATTTCCCCATCGTCTATAAGAATAAGGGAACCCTGAGGTACATCCGAAGAGAATAAAGGATGGCTCACATAAATGGTTTCAGATGAGGTCTTTTTAGTCGGATCCCCGGTAACATTTATCTTTTCACCCTTTTTCAGATGAACCGGCTTATCACAAACCGTGGTCCTTATTTCCGGTCCCTTAGTGTCGATAAGGACCGCAATCCTGGAAGAAACTTCGCGTACATTCCTGATAATCTTAAGTGCAGCATCTAAACTGGCATGAGCCGAGTTGATTCTTACAACATCCATCCCCTCTTCAAAAAGTTTCTTCAGAAATTCCGGTTCACAGTTCTTGTCTGAGATAGTTGCAACAATCTTTGTCCTCTTCCTGTACATTATTTAAATTATTTTAGTTTTTGAATTTCCTTAAGCGCTTCAACTGCCAGTCTGTAACTGTCGAGGCCAAATCCGGCAATGCTGCCCCTGCAACTTCCTGCAATGAGGCTTCTGTGCCTGAATTCCTCGCGGGCGTGTATGTTTGTAATATGAACCTCGATCACAGGAACCTTAATGGAGGTAATGGCATCGTGTATAGCAACGGAAGTATGAGTATATCCTCCTGCATTCAGAATAACACCCTCTGATGATATTCCTGATCTCTGAATTTCATTGATTATCTCACCTTCAACATTGGACTGGAAGTAACCAAGTACTATCTCAGGAAATTGCCCCCGGAGTACTTCCAGATAACTTTCGAATGAAGAATGACCATACTTCTCAGGTTCACGTACCCCAAGAAGGTTAAGGTTTGGACCATTGATAATATTAATATTCATCAGTAATTGAGTTTACAGAAACATGACAGGCATGAAAGAATGAGTTTAAAATGGTAAAAATAGCTAAAAAATAATTACCGTGAGGTATAAACAGATTTCAGTATTTACCAGAACATGCGGCAGACAAGACATTTAAATAAAATCAGCATTATAAAACAAACAGTTTTCAGCAATAATTATACTTTTATGAAAGAATAAACAGAATAGTCATCAGATTTAAATGAGTCTTACCTGGCAACAATCATTCAGAAATTTTGAAACGTATCTCAGGCTCGAGAAGTCTCTTTCTGAGAACAGTGTTGAAGCTTATCTCAATGATGTAAAAAAGCTCGAAAGATTCTTTGCTGAATCAAAAAAAGATGTATCTCCGGCAAGTGTGTCCTACCCCGATCTTAAGGAATTTCTCGGCTGGTATGGCTCAGAAAGCAGCAATACACGAACCCAATCCAGGGTACTCTCGGGGATAAGGGCATTTTATAAGTTTCTTCTTATCGAGGGTGAGACAGATGACAATCCTGCATCTCTTCTTGAGTCACCCAGGATCGGGTTTAAACTGCCACAGGTACTATCTGTTTCAGAGATCGACAGGATTATTGCTGTAATTGATCTGAGCAAGGCTGAGGGACACAGGAACAAAGCAATAATAGAAACATTATACGGATGCGGACTTCGCGTATCGGAACTTGTTAATCTTCATATTACTGATATTCATTATGGTGAAGGCTTTGTAGTGGTTACAGGGAAAGGAAACAAGCAGAGACTCGTACCTATAAGTGGTAAAGCACTGAAGGAGATTGATATCTACAAAACCGACAGGAACAGGCTGACAAAAATCCATGATGAGAATATTATGTTTCTGAACCGCCGTGGCCGAAAACTAACAAGGGCAATGATCTTCACCATCATAAAGGACCTGGCTGCCAGAGCCGGAATTAATAAAACAATAAGTCCTCATACATTCAGACATTCATTTGCAACTCACATGGTAGAAGCAGGAGCCGACCTGAGGGCAGTTCAGGAAATGCTGGGGCATGAATCTATCCTTACAACAGAGATTTATACGCACATTGACAGAAGCTATCTGAGGGATACCCTTATAATGTTCCATCCAAGATCCTGAAAGCAGAAAGCCTGTTTTAAAAATTCGATTTTTCTATTAACTTTGCGCCTGATTTTAAAAAAACAATAATTTATTTATCTCAAATCAATAAAATTATGTCACAAGTTAAACGAGTCTACTCCTTTGGAAAGAAATCTGCAGAGGGTAAAGCGGACATGAAAAACCTTCTCGGAGGAAAAGGCGCTAACCTTGCAGAAATGTGTCTTTTAGGTCTGCCGGTACCTGCCGGGTTTACAATCACCACCGAAGCCTGTAATGAGTACTACAAGAATGACTGTACTCTTCCTGAAGAACTGTTGCCTGAAGTATGGGCAGCCATGAAAAAAACTGAAGAAGCTATGAACATGAAGTACGGTGATGCAGAGAATGCATTACTTGTATCATGCCGCTCAGGTGCACGCAGCTCTATGCCAGGGATGATGGACACTGTTCTGAATATAGGACTTTGTTCAGCAACCATTCCCGGCTTCCTTAAGAAAACAAATAATCCCCGCTTCGTTTATGACTCATATCGTCGTCTGATTATGATGTACGCTGACGTCGTAATGGAAAAAGCTGAAGGCATTGACCTTGGAGAAGGTAAAGGAATACGTAAGCAACTGGATGAGAAACTTGACGAATTTAAAAAACAGAAAGGATATAAATCAGATACTGAAATTTCAGCTGATGAGCTGAAGACTCTTGCTGAAGATTTCAAGGCTATTGTTAAGAAAGCTCTCGGAAAACCTTTCCCCGACGATGCTAAAGAGCAGCTTGAAGGCAGTATTAAAGCTGTATTCAAGAGCTGGAACGGAAAAAAAGCTGTATCATACCGACGTATAGAAGGTATTCCTGATGACTGGGGTACTGCTGTAAACGTTCAGGCTATGGTATTTGGAAATATGGGCGATTCATCAGCTACAGGTGTTGCATTTACACGTAACCCTGCAACCGGAGATAACCTTTTCTATGGCGAATGGCTTGTAAATGCACAGGGAGAAGATGTGGTAGCAGGTATCCGCACACCCAGCCCTCTTAATGATGATACCAAAAATGATCAGAACAGACATCTTCACAGTATGCAGGAAGCAATGCCTGGTACTTATAAGGAACTCTGGGATATCCGCAATATACTTGAGAAGTCGTTCCGCGATATGCTCGATATAGAATTCACAATTCAGGAAGGTGTTCTTTACATGTTACAGTGTCGTGCAGGGAAGAGAACTGGTACCGCAGCCCTTAACATGGCTATGGACATGCTTCATGAAAAACTTATTGAAGAAAAAACCGCAGTTATGCGTGTTGATCCTGCACAGCTTGATGAGTTGCTGCATCCTATATGCGACCCTGCAGTTGAGAAGAAGCATACACCGGCAGTAAAAGGTCTTCCTGCAGGACCGGGTGCTGCAGTCGGAAGAGTTGTTTTCAATGCTGAAGATGCAGTAGCATGGTTCCGTAAAGGCGAAAAAGTTATTCTTCTTCGCGAAGAGACCAACCCGGAAGATGTTGAAGGTATGCGTGCTGCCGAAGGTATCCTTACCGCACGTGGTGGGATGACCTCACATGCTGCACTTGTTGCCCGCGGATGGGGTAAATGCTGTATTGTAGGAGCAGGCGCACTTCATGTTGATTCTGCTAAGAAAATTTGTAAAATCACAGGTTCTGATGAAGTTATCAAAGAAGGTGATTTCCTTACACTTAACGGAACAAAAGGTTTTGTTTACATCGGTGCTCTTACCCTTATGGATGCATCTGAGAACCCACGTTTTAAGGAATTTATGTCAATCGTTGACAAATATCGTAAGATGGGTGTCCGTACAAATGCTGAAACCCCTGAGGATGCTATTATAGCACGTAACTACGGTGCAGAAGGTATCGGCCTGTTCCGTACAGAGCATATGTTCTACGGAAAAGGTTCAGAAGAGCCTTTGTTCCTTCTCCGTAAAATGATCCTGAGTGCAAATGAGACTGAGCGCCGCAAAGCCCTTGACCAATTGTTTGCATTTGTGAAAAAAGATATGAAAGCAACTATGGCTGCAATGGACGGACTGCCTGTAACATTCAGGCTTCTTGATCCGCCTCTTCATGAATTTGTTCCGCAGGGAGCCGAAAAACAGGAAGAACTGGCCAAAGCACTTGGAATTAAAAAAGAAGACGTTGCAAAACGTGGTGAGGCACTGCATGAGTCAAACCCGATGATGGGACACCGTGGCGTGCGACTCGGAATAACATTCCCTGAGATCACTGAGATGCAGATAAGGGCAATGCTTGAGGCTTCTGTTGAACTCAATAAAGAAGGAAAGAAACCTTATCCTGAATTGATGGTTCCCGTTACATGCGAAGTAGCAGAACTTGATTCCACCAAAAAAGTTTATGACAAGGTATATGACGAAATCTGTAAGAAATTCAGCGTTAAAGAGATCGGATGTAAATATGGTACTATGATTGAAATCCCTCGCGCATGTCTCCTGGCCGACCGTATGGCTAAAACAGCTGAGTTCTTCTCATTCGGCACAAATGACCTTACACAGATGACCTTTGGTTTCAGCCGTGATGATACCGGTGGATTCCTTCATGATTATCTTGACAAAAAGATCCTGGCTGCCGATCCGTTCCAGACTATCGATCAGGATGGTGTTGGCCAGCTGATTAAAATGGCGGTTGAAAAAGGACGTGCTACCAGACCGGAACTTAAGGTTGGTATTTGCGGTGAACAGGGTGGTGATCCTGCTTCGGTGGAATTCTGTTTCAAGGCCGGCTTAACTTATGTAAGCTGCTCGCCTTTCAGAGTTCCTATTGCAAGACTTGCTGCTGCACAGGCTTCAATTAAATTCGGTAAATAATCAGCCTGTAATAGCAAAATGTAGGGACATGCCATGGCATGTCCCTACTATTTTTTACCCCGGACTGAATGAGCAAAACTTTGATCTCCGTTAATTGTTATAACTTTGAACTCATACCTGAAATCAACTACTTGAAAAATGGTTACTTCCGAAGATCTTGAAAAATATGGCATAACTGATGTAAAAGAGATCATCTATAATCCATCTTTTAACACACTTTTTGCTGAGGAAACAAAACCTGGTTTAAGCAATCTTGAGAAGGGGATAATCACCAAATGCGGAGCTGTTGCTGTCGATACCGGAGTTTTTACAGGACGTTCACCAAAAGATAAATATGTTGTATACGATGATAAGACAAGAGATACTGTATGGTGGAGATCGGAAAAGGCAAAATTATCAGACAACAAACCAGTATCACAGGATATCTGGAATCACTGCAAAAGCATAGCAGGCAGTCAGCTTTCAGGTAAGAGGCTTTTCATTGTTGACGGGATATGCGGTGCTAATGAAAACTCCAGGCTGCACGTGAGATTCGTATTGGAAGTGGCATGGCAGGCCCATTTCGTTAAAAACATGTTCATAAGACCTGAACCCTCAGAACTTGAAAATTTCAGACCCGATTTTGTAGTTCTCAATGCATCAAAGGCAACCAATCCCAACTGGCAGGAACAGGGTCTGAATTCAGAAAATTTCATATTCTTCAATCTGAATGAAGGCATGCAGGTTATTGGAGGTACATGGTATGGAGGGGAGATGAAAAAAGGAATCTTTTCCGTGATGAATTATTACCTGCCTCTGAAAGGTATCGCATCCATGCACTGCTCGGCCAATGTAGGAAAGAATGGAGATACTGCGATATTCTTTGGTCTGTCAGGAACAGGTAAAACCACTCTTTCAACCGATCCCGAAAGGGCACTCATAGGAGATGATGAGCACGGATGGGACGATGAAGGTGTATTTAATTTTGAAGGAGGTTGTTATGCCAAATGCATCAAATTAAACAAAAAAAACGAACCCGGGATTTTCAATGCCATCAGAAGGGATGCACTCCTTGAAAACCTTGTGATTCTTGATGATGGTACAATAGATTTTAATAATACTTCGAAGACGGAAAACACAAGGGTATCATATCCCATTTATCATATTGATAATATTGTTAAGCCTGTTTCAAAGGCAGGACCTGCAAAGAAGGTGATATTCCTTACTGCGGATGCATTCGGGGTGCTTCCTCCGGTCAGCAGGCTCACAGAAGAGCAGACGAAATACTACTTCCTCAGTGGTTATACAGCCAAAGTTGCCGGAACTGAAAGAGGCATTATAGAACCTGTACCTTCATTTTCAAACTGTTTCGGAGGACCATTCCTGATGCTCGATCCAATGATCTATGCCAACGAACTTACCAAAAAAATGATGTTAAGTAATGCCGAAGCCTGGCTTGTCAACACCGGCTGGATGGGTGGCCCTTACGGTATTGGAAACAGGATTGATCTGCCTGTTACAAGAAAAATTGTGAATGCAATACTCGATGAATCTATCAGTAATTGTGAATTTCAGCAGATCCCGATCTTCAGATTAAGCATTCCTGCTCACATCGATGGTATTGAAGATGATATACTTAATCCCGGAAAAACATGGGAGTCATTTATAAAATGGCGTATCGCAGCCACTGATCTCGGAATGAAGTTTATAAACAACTTCACCAAGTTCTCAGCAAACAGGGAAGCTGCCATGCTTGTCGACTACGGCCCGATAATCGAATAAGATGATTTAGACCATTCTCCGCAATAATGAATATTTTCAGTTCAGCCGCAGCATTCATCCTGGCTTACCTCCTTGGGTCTATCCCTACAGCAGTATGGACAGGAAGATGGCTTCATAATATTGATGTTCGTGAGCACGGAAGCGGAAATGCAGGAGCGACAAATGTCATTAGAGTTCTCGGCTGGAAGACCGGATTGCCTGTATTAATGATCGACCTGGCAAAAGGATGGCTGGCAACCATGATGCCCATAATCCTCAATTCTGCAGAATCCGGAACAGGTGCATTAACCAATCTGCAGATCTTAGCCGGGCTGATAGCGATCACCGGACATATTTTACCGGTGTTTGCAGGTTTCAGAGGAGGAAAAGGAGTTGCAACTATGTTCGGAGTTCTGCTGGCTTTACAGCCTTTACTGACAGTAAGTTGTATGAGTGTCTTCCTGGTCGTTTTATTACTTACCGGAATAGTATCCATATCGTCAATGACTGCAGGAATAGCTTTCCCTCTTATGCTTTTACTTTTCTTCGATACTCCATCACTGGTCTTTAAAATCTTTTCTGTTATTGTGGCAATTGCACTTATTTTAACGCACAGGAAGAACATAGGAAGGCTGATCAGGGGAGAGGAAAAAAAGCTTAATATTTTTGGAAAAAAGGATAAACCCACCGTTTAATACCCGATTTCTGTCCTATTTATACCTTAATGGATATTTTTATTATATTTATCTCCTTAAGACTATAATTACAATGATTTACCTGATACACTAACCCTTAAACCAATAAGATATGGAAAAGAGCATAAAAGGAACCAAAACAGAAATAAACCTGCTGAAGGCTTTCGCAGGTGAATCGCAGGCAAAGAACAGGTATGAATTTGCAGCTAAAGTGGCAAAGGAAGAGGGCTATGAACAGATTGCCGGCATCTTTCTTGAAACTGCGCTGCATGAGCAGCAGCACGCAAAAAGATTTTTCAAGTTCCTTGAAGGCGGCATGCTTGAGATAACCGCAGCTTATCCTGCAGGCAAAATAGATACTACAAAAGGAAATCTCCTTGCAGCTGCCGAAGGTGAGCACGAAGAATGGAGTGATCTTTATCCCGCTTTTGCACAAGTTGCAGAGGAAGAGGGCTTTAAAGCCGTTGCAACAGCATTCATAGCAATATCTGCGGCTGAAAAAGGACATGAAGAGAGGTATAGAAAACTTCTTGAGAATGTAATGAAAGATAAAGTTTTTGAAAGAGAGGACAAAGTTTTCTGGTATTGCAGAAAATGTGGATATATTCACTTTGGCACAAAACCACTCAAGAACTGCCCTGCATGTCTGCACCCGGAAAGCTATTTTGAATTACTTGCAACAAATTATTAGACAATGACTGATGGGAATATAATGCTGGATATTATCAGGAGACGACAGAGCGACAGAAAGTACAGTGATAAACCCATAGAAAAAGAAAAACTTGACAGGATAATCGAAGCAGGAAGGCTGTCTCCATCCGCATGCAACGCACAGCCATGGAAATTCATAATCGTTACTGAAGCCGGACTGGTGGCAAAAGTTGCTGAGGCAGCCTCGGCTCCGCTACTGGGAATGAATATGTTTGTAATTCAGGCACCTGTTCAGATAGTTATTGTCAGAGAAAAGCCAAACCTGACATCCAAATTAGGAGCCAGTATCAAGGACAAGGATTACTCGCTTATTGATATTGGAATAGCATCGGAGAATATTTGTCTTCAGGCTGAAGCTGAAGGTATCGGATCGTGCATAATAGGCTGGTTTGATGAAAATGCGGTAAGAAAAATTCTTGGAATACCCGGATCAAAACGGGTGGAATTGATCATCACCCTTGGATATTCACTCAGCGAAAAAAGAGAAAAAAGGCGTAAACCTGTTGAGGTTACTGTTTCGTATAACAAGTATTGATTTTTTACCCCCCATCCCCCCTGGAGGGCATAGCCGTCAAGCTAAGAATTGTGTTTTTAAAGGAATGTGTTACAAAAGTTTCCCCTCCTTTTGAAGGAGGGGTGGCCGGGATCACTGACTATCTGATTTTTACAAGGTTCATTTCCCGGCCGGGGTGGTTGATTTACTGATTCTTTTTACCTTTATTTCTATGAAAAACAAAAACCTCTTCAACAAAAAAGGCCTTAAATCTGTCAGATCATCTCTCAGGAACAGGTCCACTTCAGCTGAGGCAGCATTATGGGAGATGTTAAAATCAAAAAAAAGTATCGACCTGATAAGCAAATCAACCACCCCGGCCGCAACCAGTCTTTGCAATACATTAACTATCAATGTGCTGCGGCCACCCCTCCTTCAAAAGGAGGGGAAACTTCATCCAATCAACCACCCCGTCACCGCTTCGCGTTGACACCCCTTCTTCAAAAGGAGAGCCTGTCACGACCGCAGCGTCGGTGGGAAAGTATTATGAATGAACTTATATTAAAATCCGTTTGTCTTTATTGATTCTCCCTGTTAAACCTTTTTCAGAGTCCTTAGCTTGACGGCTATGCCCTAAAGGGGCATAGCCGTCAAGCTAATTTTTTTAACTCTCTGATATTCAGTATGGTAAACTATTTTTAATCCCATTCCTTTGGAGAACAGGTTTGTTTAGTGTAATTTTGCTCATATCAAAGAACTTTTTAAAGTTAATAAATAGCGAGATTTTGCTTTCTGGGCGTCTCGCTGTTTTTTTTATAAATATACTCATATTTATTTGATTACAAAATAGTTAAACATAATATTTCCTCAAATCCCAGTTTACTTTTCTTCTTTTCCAACCAATGCTTTGATTCAAATATATTTGCTACCCATTTTATCCATTGTTTTATCCCCTTGCCCCCATTTGCCAGTATATATCTTAATCGTGTACTATTTTCCTTAAGAGTATTAAAGCATTTGATGATACTCAATAGTTTCCCTGTTTTTTTTAACAAGAGGCCCCTTTGGATCATGAATGTTTCCCAGTTTACTAATACAAGCAACAACCTGGCGTTTAGGGTACACATTAACCGTTCGTATTTCATTGGAGTAATGTTATCTAACCCGAATATTGATTTCCAAATCTTAAAAACTAATTCTATTTGCCAGCGTATTTTATATATTTTAGCAATGGCTTCTCCATTGATCATTTCAAGCGGGATATTGCTTATAAACAGGTTGAACCTGGCTCTGTTACTATAATCCTTGCTCGTTTGGTATCCCTTCTTCTTATTGTATTTATTTACCTTCTGCATTCGTGTGTTAAAAACTTCATCGGGCATTAATTCAATGATCAGACGCACTGGTAATTTTTCATCCTTGCCAATAAATACCTCTTTCTCAAGCTTATCAATATGATTTTTCTTCATCATTTGATAGAGTTGTCCAAAGTTAAGTTCTTCAAAATCATTCCCTTTCATCACGTAAACAATTATTTTTGCATTGAGCCTGGATAAAAAGAAAGCTCCTGCTTTCTTTGCAGTTGTAAAGTATTTTAGAGCAAAGTATCCTAAGTCGCGTATTGTCAGATCTCCTTTCATAACTGATCCCATGGTTGCTAAAGCATCGTTTGTGTCTGGACGGTTTGCAGGGGTGATTGTCAAATCATTTATCTGGCCTGTTTTTAATTCAAATTCATATTGGATGCATGCTCCCGCCTCGGAAGCACTTCCTCCAAAACCCGGCAGCATGTCCTTTAGTCTAGATGGCAGATCAAACTTACTGGAATCCTTTACATTTACCCGGTTAAAAAGGTTAAGCCATCCAATCTCAATGAACTGAGATACCTGTGTGGTAAGCACTTTACTCATCAGCGATTGAATATACTTCAACGCCGATTCATTAAAGCGTTGGTCAATGCCTTGTTTGGAGATATCTACCATATGTACTGATTTGGTTTCAATAGCCATCTGGTTGTAACTCTTGGTGGTCACTGATGTTGCGTCGTATAGCAAACTGTCAAAGAACATGAGCGGGGAAAATTTGGATCCCCTTTTACAAAAGCCGCTTTCAAAAGCCTGTATTCGAAGTTGTCGCTCTGAAAAAACAGTTTTAAACTTCTTTACTAATCTTTTTAAAATAGGTTCAGATACCCCCCTATATTACATACAAATTATTAATTTTACGATCTGTCTTATAATTAACCCATTAAACCCTCTTAGCTTGACGGCTATGCCCCCAAGGGGGGCTTATGCAGTACTACAAAGTATG
>Ga0209211_10003250_pt1 | contig 26827 bp, 27 predicted proteins | sample RifGroA2_FD_183992 | JGI IMG/M metagenome (GOLD analysis project Ga0209211, IMG submission 183992) | Groundwater microbial communities from Rifle, Colorado, USA - Groundwater A2 (SPAdes) (version 2) | ecosystem: Environmental > Aquatic > Deep subsurface > Groundwater | place: Rifle, Colorado...
TAGTGGCAACGGCGCTGTGGCCAACTTGAGCGGCTGTGCTCTCTTCAACGGTGCTACACAGCTCAACACAGGCTCAAACGTGGTCAACTCGGTCACGAATTCGAGCTACTCGACTGCCTACAACACGTTCACCTTCGACGACGCACAGGTATTCCCGAAAGGTGTAGTCACGACACTTAGTCTGAAGTGCAACCTTTCGAGCACAGCATCGTCGAGCCAGACATACATCTGGGGCGTAGGTGCCGACTATTCGACAACAGTGTTCCCGGCTACGGGATCTGTATCGGGCAACAACGTCGCAGCCACGGTAAGTGCGACTGTCTCCGGTACGATGACGGTTTCGACGGGTGGAGTCACGGTCACCGTAGACTCATCCTCTCCTTCGTACACCGTACGATCAGCAGGAACCACGGGCATAATTGCGGGCGTCTACAAAGTTCGCGCTACGAACGAAGACTTCAATCTGGCTAAACTCGGTTTGACGCTCGCGTCGGGTATATACGGCGCTACCTCAACAGGTGCAGGTGGTTCACCTTCATCCGGTGCAGGTGACCTCGTCACGGCGTACCTCTACAACGGTGCTACGCTTCTCGGTACGGCTACCTTCACCGGTACGTCCCAGACAGCGACATCGACGTTTACGAGTTCGCTTCTCATACCCCGCGATACGGACACATTGATCACCGTCAAGGTTGATCTTGCGGGTATCGGCATGAGTTCATCGGGCGGTATCGGCAACCTCGTTACGGTTGATTCGCTCAACTACGAAGGAACGGGTGTTGCATCCGGCGTGACTCTCCGTGGGAACGGCTCTACCGGCGTCGCCGGCTTCCGTTTGTTCAAGTCGTATCCGACACTCGCGCTTGATACGCTTGGTTCAACGGGCGTAGGAGATGGACGCTTGATGCACTTCAAGGTCACGGCAAATTCCGCCGGTCCTGTAAGCATCTACAACATGCACTTCACGTTCGCAACGACCACAGCTACGATCTCGAACGTTCAGTTGTTCGGATTCTCTGATTCCGCGTACTCTTCACCGATTTCCGGTCAGGGTGACGGCGGTCAGATAGGGATCACGTACACTGGCTACTTCACTTCCACGGCCGATGCGGTCTTCACGGCGAGGACTCCGGTCGTAGTCCCTGCAGGAGGAACGTATTACTTCGAGGTCCGCACATCTATCACGGGTGTGACATCAGGCGCCTCGGTGATCACGAAACTCCTCGGTGACACCACGTATACGCCAGGGTTTGCACAAGCAAATTCCATCTCTGGCTACAACGTGGGGAGTTCGACAGTGGCCGCTACGACAACGGGTAACTTCATCTGGTCGGGTAACTCCACAACGACACCAGCAACCACCGATGTCGACTGGTCGAACGGTTACAGCCTTCCTGGCTTACCGTCGGGCGGTCTCATCATGACTCGTGGTAACTAGTCTTGGAGTGACTCTCTCGCTTGCGGCGACAACGTAAGCACCCCTTCCTTCGCCAAACGGCTACGGACGGGCAAGCAAAACCCCCGCGTCAGACGCGGGGGTTTTTGCGTTGTGGGCGCGTATGCGGTATTCTTGGGGGATGGAAAATCAAAAAAAGATATATATCGTGATTGGAATTGTTGTACTCGTGCTCGTTGCCGCTCTTTTCGTATGGCAACGCACGGGCTCTGCTGCAGGACCTATGACAATCGTGCCGATAGCTACGACTTCGAACGTTACCGTTCAGAAACAGGGAGATATTACGGCTTCAGGAAGGGGGAATTATACGATAACCAAAATTTCGAGCACTCCATCCTCGATCCCGGATTTCAAAGCATCCGTAGTATTTTCGCTCGACATTTCTGCAGATGTCCGTGCAGTGCTCAATGCGAGGCTTGCCGCGACGCAGGCGGAAATCGGTAAGGATACGAACGATTTCAATACGTGGATCACTCTCGGTGGTCTCTACAAAATGGGGGGTGATTATCAACATGCCCTTACGATGTGGAATTATGCGTCGCTGACGTGGCCCAAGAACAGCGTGTCTTTTGCCAATCTCGGCGATCTCTATATGAACTTTCTGCACGACTATTCAAAAGCAAATTCCAACTACCTGACGGACGTGAAGAACAGCCCGGGCAGTATTGAGTCGTATGTAGATCTGTTCAATCTATATACTTCCGGAAAATACACGCCATCAGCTATGGCCGCAGAAGACATTCTCAAGAAGGGAATACAGGCCAACCCCACATCCATAGAGCTTCCTGTTACGCTCGCGCGCTATTTTGTGTCAAAAGGGAATATATCCGAAGCAAAGGTCCAATTCGAGCTGGCGATGAAAAACGCGCAGGTCGCAGGGCAGACGACTCTCGTCAGTGATTTGCAAAATGAGGAAGCATCACTGTAATGATGGCTCATCTTAGCGCCTATATAGTGCTCATAAACTTTCAAAATGTTGTCCACAGGTGTGAATAACACACCACTTTTGTTGGTGTACACTTACGCTATTCCGAAAGGGATTTATTTTATTTAGTATAATTTTTTTAGTATGAATATCCAACGATTAGAAATGGGTCGGTTTGCACTGGTAGCGGTTTTGTTCGTAGCAGCACTCTTTATGTGGATGCCACGAAGTGCGTCAGCATCGATATACTCTGCTAATAACGCAACTTCGTCCAATCTCACCACTGGCGCTGCATCGTCAACACTTGCAAAGGCAGGTGATACTGTCGGATTCCAGCTCAATTTGCCCTCCTATGGCACTTCGGCGACGAACACTCCCATGATCAGCATTTTCAATATGGGAACGACGACAATGACATCTACGGCGACCAGCTCGGTGTGGTTATACTCGACCACGACTACGAGCGCCTGGCCGACAGAGGGTAATATCACCTTCGTAATGGCATGGGTTGGTTATTATGGAGAAGCAACGACTTCAGCCACAGTCATCGGTTCAGCCGGTAGCAGCACCATTCAGCATGTAGTATTCGACAAAACGGCGCCCACCGTCCGCATAACCACAGTGGCATCGAGCAATACAGCCTCGACGACAGAGGCAACGACCGGTGACACCGTCACGATGACAATAGTAGCGAGCGAAAATCTCACAGCCCCATCGGTCACCTTTACCGGGCATACCGGAGCAGTGACCGCCACGATGGCGACATCAACGTTGACCGGTTGGACCGCAGCATATACCGTTGCAAGCGGTGATACGAACGGCGCCCTCGCCTTTACGTTCACTCCATCAGATGCCGCCGGCAACGCAACTACAACTGCTCAAGCAGTGGTCACATCATCGAGCGGCACAATATACATCGATACGGCAGCGCCTACGGTGTCGGTAACCGGCACAAATCCGGATACATCAGGAGGCTCTACAGCTTCATACACTGATGCCGGGGCTACGGCGTCAGATGTACGCGACGGCACTGTTACGGTTACCACCACTGGCAGCGTTAACCGTGCAGCTGCAGCTACGTACACGCTCACCTATACCGCGACCGATGCGGCAGGGAATGCCGGTACGAACACCCGTACTGTCACGGTCGTTGCCGATGGAGGCGGAACAGCTGCAGCAGGTGGAGGCGGCGGCGGAGGAGGCGGATATGGCAGTGGAGGTGTATGGGAACATACGCTCTCGACGAATTCGTCGACACCGTCAACGTCATCATCAGGTAATTCGGCGATCGATGCTCTCAGGGTTCAAATTGCCGCACTTCTTGCTCAAATCGCGGCTTTGCAAGGCAAGGCGACGCCGAATGTGAATGCGTACGCAAACGCAAATGCCAATGCGAGCTTCAAACGCGATCTCGAGACCGGGGCGACAGGGGATGATGTGAAAGCACTCCAAGCATACCTCAACACCCACGGATATGCGGTCTCATCAAGTGGCGCAGGTTCATCGGGAAATGAGACCACAAAATTTGGCGGTTTGACCAGAGCGGCACTCATTAAGCTCCAGAAGGCTGCGGGCATAACACCAGCGGCAGGGTACTTTGGTCCAAAGACCCGTGCGTATGTCGCTGCGCACCAATAAGATCTCATAGCAGCAACTAAAAAGTCCCGCCTCGGCGGGACTTTTTGGCGGTATAATGCAGAAATGCAGAGTTCGGGTACCCTATCGTTTTTTCAGTATCTTGCTGGATTCCTACTCCTTATTACATTGAGTTTCGGTATTACGTTTGCAGTGAGTAAATACACGACAGAAAAAGAAGCGCAGCAGGCTGCTTCCGCCGCGCGCGCGGTGATGCTGCAACAGTAGTTTGACTTTCCCGGTACAACCTACTAAGATACGTGACACAAGGCCAGAGAAAGCGAGTACCGAAAGGTTCAATCATTCCCTGCTTCGCCAAGGCTTCGCAGGGCAAGCTTGCTGAGGTCGAAAACTCTCTCCCCTAAGGGGGCCTTGGTTAACCATAGGTTTTTCCGATATGGCAAAAACCAAAGAACAGAAAAAGGAAATAGTTGCGAAGCTGGAGGCGAGCCTCAAAGATGCCGCCTCGGCGGTGTTCGTGCATTTTTCCAAAATCACCGTCGCCGAAGAGTCGGCTATGCGTCGCGCACTTCGCGTCGATGCCGTCGGCTACACAGTCGCGAAAAAGACACTCATTCGTCGCGCTCTCGATTCGCTCGGGCACAAGCTAGGGGAGCTTTCGCTTGAAGGCGAGGTGGCGATCGCATACGGTGGTAACGATGCGACCGCGGCGGCGCGCTTAATCCATGAGTTTGGCAAGAAGTTTGCAAATAAACTCACGATCCTCGGAGGTATTTTCGAAGGGAAAATCGTCGGGCAATCTGCGATGCAGGAGATCGCGACAATTCCGCCGCTTGCAATATTGCGAGCCATGTTCGCGCAAGTGATTAATTCGCCGCGTCAGAGGTTCGCCGTGGTGCTTAGTAAAATTGCAGAGACAAAAGGTTTGTAATTAATTATGAGAGTCTCTAGTGGCTATTCACTAGTGGCTAACTAACTATTCGTATGACACAAGAACAAATAATTGAAGCGGTTGAAAAGATGACTGTTGTCGAACTCAATACGCTCGTAAAAGCGATTGAAGAGAAATGGGGAGTTTCGGCACAAGCGGTAGCCGCCTCCGCTCAAAGCTCCGGCGAGCCGAAGGAAGAGAAAACGGAATTCGCCGTCGAGCTTACATCGTTCGGTGAGCAGAAAATCGCCGTTATCAAGGTGGTGAAGGAAGCGCTGGGCCTCGGACTCTCGGAAGCGAAGACGTTGGTTGAAAGCGCTCCTGTCGTCCTGAAGACGGACGTGAAGAAAGAAGACGCGGAAGCGTGGAAGAAGAAGATAGAGACCGCAGGCGGGAAGGTTACTCTCAAATAATTTTCTGCTCGATCAAAGTTTCAAAAACCTCGCTCCGCCAGCTGACGGAGCGAGGTTTTTGTTATCCACAGGAGGAAGTGTCGTGTGCTATCATCAAACGTATGAAAGTCGATTTTTTAAGCACGTTTTTGGGCAATGCGCAGCGGGCGCGGATCTTGCGACTTTTTGTATTTAATCAGGCAGAGCACTTTACGCTCGGGCAGGCGGCCAAGCGCAGTGGTCTATCGCTCCTCGTCGTGACAAAAGAGATAAAATCGCTCGAGGGGCTCGACATCATAAAAAAGAGAAAATTGGTGCACGTTGTACGGAAAACAAATGGAAATGGACAAAAAGCGTCCACATGGATACTCAATCCGGGGCATAAACACGTCGCGGCCATAGCCAAGTTCGTGTATGAGGTCTCTCCCATACACTACGATAGCGTCATGACGGCCGTAAAGCGCTCCGGACGGCCGACCGCGGTCATCCTTTCGGGCTGCTTCATGGGTGACCCTTCACGACCGGCCGACCTCATCGTTGCGGCGGACGGACTCAACGAACAGAGGCTTGAACAGGCCGTGCGCGGTTTGGAGCCGGCATTTGGCCGCGAGATCCGCTATGCCGCCTTCACCACGCCGGAATTCCGGTATCGCCTCACCATTCAGGACCGACTCATTCGCGACACACTCGATTACCCTCACTTGGTACTTTTGGACCGGACACGTCTTCTCTAAAACGGCTCTATTAGATGCTCAAAATAACTCATTTTGTCTATCCACATGCCTTAGGGGACTTGTCCTCCGCGCAATCGAAGGGTGCTATTATTACCGCTATAGGGGTGTCGAACCCGTTATTAGTTTTTATTAACCAAAATTTTGATTGATATGATAGTTACACAATCAGCGAACGTCATCCAAAGCTCGTTCGCAGATCTATGGTTTACGGTCGTGCAGTATCTGCCTGCGATTCTTGCGTCGATCATCGTGTTCGTGATCGGCTGGATAGTCGGGACGATTCTGTACCGCGTCGTCGTCGAGATTGTGAAGGTCTTGCGGATCGATGAGGTCATGAAGGCGGCTGGTCTCGATGATGCAGCTCGCACTGCCGGCTTTAAGCTGGATGTGGGGGCGTTTCTCGGCACCCTCGTGATGTGGTTCGTCGTTATCGTCTTCCTGGTAGCGTCGCTCGACATCCTCGGCCTCAATAGGGTCACCATCTTCCTGCAGCAAGTCGTCTTGCTGTACCTCCCGCAAGTCATCGTCGCGGTCTTGATCCTGATCCTTGCCGCGGTCGTTGCGGAAGTCGTGAGAAATCTCGTCTCGGGTTCAGCTCGCGCAGTCGGGGCGCATGGCGCCAACCTCGCGGGTTCCGTTGCAAAATGGGCCATCTGGACCTTTGCGGTCTTGGCAGTATTGAACCAGCTCGGTGTTGCGACTGAATTCGTGCAGACGCTCTTCACGGGATTGGTCGTAGCGCTCGCGCTTGCATTTGGTCTCGCTTTCGGCCTCGGTGGCAAAGAAGCCGCCGCGCGCACGATAGAAAAAGTGCGCTCGGAAATCGCGCATCATCACGACTAAGGTTTTGCGCATTTGTTTTGCAAAAGCCGCCTCAACTGGGCGGTTTTTGCTACAATGGCCAGCATGCAAGCAGTTATTCTCGCCGCAGGGCTCGGCACGCGCATGGGAGAACTCACTAAGGATACGCCGAAGCCGCTCGTCATACTTGCAGGGAAGACATTGATCGAACACAAATTTGATGTACTGCCCACCCATATCGGCGAAATAATTATTGTCATCGGGCACCTCGGCCACATGATCAAAGAACGGTACGGCGATGCATACAAGGGCAAACGGATGCGTTACGTCGAACAAAAGGAACTCAATGGAACGATGGGCGCACTCCGCTGTGCGCAGCCACTCTTGAAAGATCGTTTTCTCGTGATGATGAGCGACGATATCTATGCGAAAGACGACGTAGAGCGGTGCACGGCGATAGAAAACGGCTGGGCTGTTTTGGTGCAAGAAATGGGTGAGATGCGCGCGGCCGGGCAAGTGGAGGTGGATTCGGAAGGAACGGTCGTCGCGATCGTCGAAGGTAATCACGGCCGAGTTCCTGGATTGGCCAATACGAATATGTTCGTATTCGACATGCGGATCTTTCAAGCGCATTTGGTACACAAAGCGCCCGGCTCGCCGGAAGTCGGATTGCCACAGACGGCGATTGCCGCAGCGCAGGAACTCAATGTACCGTTCCGCGCGATCATGACGACGCGCTGGTTTCAAATAACGAACCCGCACGACGTTGAGGTCGCGGAGCATTTGATCACGATGGGGAAACTCTAAGGACTTTCCCGAGCCGTTTCATTGGTTTATAAAACGAAATCCACTGATTCTTCAGAAACCCCCGCTATAATTTTTAAATCACCACGAAGCGGACCCTTGTGCGACCTGTACGCACTGGCCCCCTTTTCATTTTTGGGTCAGCAATTTCTTTCGATGCAGTTTCAATGTGTGCCGTTTCCGTAAAACACAGATTCATGGCATCATCTGCCCATGCCCTCTGACCAAAATCATCCCAATGTCGCGTTCATTGACGGTCAAAATCTACATTTAGGTACAAAAGAAAAGGGCTGGACTGTAAATCACGCGAGACTTCGGACTTATTTACGCGACAAATACAAAGTCGGTGAAGCCTATTATTTTCTAGGTTTTGTTACAGAGGTGGAGCAAGACCTGTATGATAATCTTCAAAAAGCCGGATTTATCCTCTCGTTTCGTGAGCACTCTGCAGCATTGACGGGGCGGAAAAAGGGGAACGTAGACTGCGATATTATTTTTGGAATCATGAAGAAGCTTGTCGAGAATGAACCATTTGATAAAGCGTTCATCGTTTCCGGCGACGGGGATTATAAAAAATTGGTCGACTTCTTGATTAAAAAAGACAAATTTGGCAAAATGTTATTTCCGAATCAGGAGTTTGCGTCGTCTCTATACAAGAGTCTGGGGAGTGAATTCTATGCCAATTTGGGAGACCCAGACGTAAGGAAGAAGATCTCGTACGCTTATAAATGAAAAAGGCCCCTTAGGCACTAACGCCGTTCGGGTCCTCCTTCGTCTTGATACCCCCACAATATACCGTACGGAAGGGTGGAAATCAAGAACGGCTCACATGGGAAGAAATGAGCCGTTTGCCCCCGGTCGCGAGCCGCCCCACCTCGTAAAAGCAACATTCTGGATCGAGATCACTTCTCCCGAAGACCTCCCCAAAGCTGAACAAATTTTGAGGGAAAGAGTTGCTATAATTAGGCAGTATGACACTGGAGCAAAACGAAATATATTCAAAAATTACCGCGACCATTCGCCGTTTAGTTGGTGAGAACGGGCTTGTTACGTCTGTGATTCAAAGTTGGGAGGAGGTGTGTGGACCGTTAATGCAAAATGGGCAGGTGTCAGATCTTAAAGTTGCTCACGAGAGATATCTCGATCTCCTAAACATCCGATTAGAACATTTGAAAGTTGGTATTTAAGATTTCGATATAGAGGCGTCGCCTCTATGGGTAATTCTGCGTCTTCAGTTATTTACTTTTTCTCACAAGAAGCCTTATTGCGAGAATAGAGAATGTAATAATCGATCCCCAAACAATACCTATCAGGTAACTTACGACAATCCATAAAACAATCGCGCCTAGGCTGTCAACATTATTCTGGAAAGACGTGTCGATTCGGCCACTTTTTTGCAGAGCCTTTCTTTTCGAATATTCTTCGTTGTCTCCTTTTTGAGGCCGATGTAGTTTAAAACTTTCCATTTAAAATCGAGTTTAGCACAGATAAAATGTGGTGTCAGTCGTCACTGCCGATTTGTGAACGGCTCAGATACTGGTATTTGAGCCGTTTGGGGTAGGAAATCGGCCCCTTTGGAAGGGGCTAAAAAGCTAGGTTTTGCTTAATGAAAGGGGAGATGTGATGGACTCGTGCGAAAATTTGACACAATATATACGTTCGCGTATACTCCCCCTTACATATGGTATTCGGATTCACTGCAAATAAGTGGCGCGTGTAGCCGGAATCATTCTGTGCTGCCGAAGCCGCTTACAAGCGGCTTTTTTCGTGTCTATATGTCGATCGTTGAAAATTGAAGAGCGACATAAAACAAAAATAAAATACTCATGCTCGCAAGAGCGTGGGTGAATCAACAACGTTCTATTTGAGTTCAAGTCTCTCAAATGGAACGCAGGAAATTGTAAAAAACATCAAGCCCCCCTTCGCCACGTCAAACGTGGCTTCGGAGGGGCGAGCAAAAAAGGTTGCCGTACCTTTTCAAAAAAATGGCACGAAAACAAAAGTCGCACTTTCTCTTGTAGGAAAGTGCGCAACCCCACGTCGTTCGCTAACGCGAACTATGCGGGGTACACGCGGTTCTTAGAATTCCTTACGGGAGTTCTGAGTAAGGGCGTGTGGTGGATGCCTTGACTGAAGAAGGCGATGAAGGACGCGGCTTAGCTGCGATACGCTTCGGGGAGCTGCCAAGCAAGCTTTGATCCGGAGATTTCCGAATGGGGAAACCCTGTCGAGTACACCTCGACAACTCTCTAGTTAAACGCCAGAGAGAGCAGACCGTGGGAAGTGAAACATCTCAGTACCACGAGGAAAAGAGACCAATAGGTATTCCCTTAGTAGCGGCGAGCGAAACGGGAAAAGCACAAACTCAGCCACAATATCAACGCGCGATCTTTTTCGCGATTTGATATTGGGGATGGGGGTTATAAGGCTACAGCGCTGGCAACAGGTAGAGTCACAAATTGCTTAGTTAGTGGAACGAGCTGGGAAGCTCGACTCCAAAGGGTAATAGTCCCGTGAGGGAAAGGTGAAAAGAACCCCGGTGAGGGGAGTGAAATAGAACTGAAACCACATGTCTACAAGGAGTTGGAGAGGTCGTCATTTATTTGGCGTTGCCTCGACAGCGTGCCTATTGAAGAATGAGCCAACGAGTTGATGCATACGGCTTGGCTAAGGCCTTATCGGCTGGAGCCGTAGCGAAAGCGAGTGTGAATAGCGCGTTTGTCGTATGTATCAGACCCGAAGCCGGGTGAGCTACCCATGGCCAGGTTGAAGTTCGTAGAAATACGGATGGAGGACCGAACCCGTAGATTGTGCAACATCTTGGGATGAGTTGTGGGTTGGAGTGAAAAGCTTACCGAACTCGGTAATAGCTGGTTTTCTCCGAAAGAGCTTTCGGGCTTGCGTCGTGTGTTTCCTCTGGGGGTAGAGCACTGGAAGAAGCGGACAGATCGAAAGATCGCTGCCTCTATCAAACTCCGAATACCAGAGTAAAGAGCACGGCAGTTAGGCGATGGGGGCGAAGCTCCATGCGCCAAAAGGGAAACAGCCCAGACCGCCGTCTAAGGTCCCTAAATCTACGCTAAGTGCAACTAAGGAGGTGAAATTTCATAGACAGTCAGGATGTTGGCTTAGAAGCAGCCACCATTCAAAGAAAGCGTAACAGCTCACTGACTTAGAGATTTTGCGCCACAAATGATCGGGGCTAAGCGTAGTACCGAAGATGCGGATGCTTCGTCAGAGACTTTGCAGGACAAGCTGTCCCACGCCGCTCGCATTCGCGAGCTCCGCGGGACACACTTCGCCAATTGTGCGGAGTGGCTTGCCACGCAAAGCCTCTGGCGAAGTGTGGTAGGAGAACGTTCCGCTCTGCGATGAAGGCAAAGGGGTGACCCATGCTGGAGCGTGCGGAAGTGAAAATGTTGGCACGAGTAACCGCAATGCAAGTGAGATTCTTGCACGTCGAAAGATCAAGGTTTCCTTCGCAATGGAGATCAACGAAGGGTTAGTCGGTCCTAAGCCGATGGCAAACGCCGCAGGCGATGGACACAGGGTTAATATTCCCTGACTTCTGTATTGAGTGATGGAGAGACGGAGAGCTGTAATGCAGGCCCCTTATTGGATTGGGGTCCGTGCCGTGATTGTGCGCTGTAGGTAAATCCGCGGCGTAAGTGAGAGCGGAGCGGAGAATTGGAGATTCGTCAAAGAAAATCTGCATGAGCGCGCTTCCAAGAAAATCTTCTAAACGTATCAATAGAGAAACCGTACCGCAAACCGACACAGGTGATCAGGGCGAGTAGCCTAAGACGAACGAGTGAGAGGTCCCCAAGGAACTCGGCAAAAAAGCGGCCGTACGTTAGCAATAAGGTCCGCCACTCGCAAGAGTGGCCGCAGTTAAAATTTCCCAACCGACTGTTTATCAAAAACACAGCTCCCTGCAAACTCGTAAGAGGAAGTATAGGGGGTGATGCCTGACCAATGCCGGAAGGTCAAGTATGGAGGGTACATGCATGTATGTATGTGCTGGACTATATAAGCCCCGGTCAATGTCGGCGATAACTATAATCGTCCTAAGGTACGACACATTTGTACTATTATGTCAAGTGTGCCGTAGGACTAGGACGATCGTAGAATCGAAATAAACAGCGAAAGTAATACCAAAGCTGCCTCTCTGTGCAGTAATGCACAAGTGGTCCTATGAAACATGGCTATATGCTGGAAACTCCTATGGTACAATTGCACCATAGATGAGCAATCAGCAGGAAAGGCCAAGAATTGAAGATTGGATCGTCGGCTTTGCCGATGGCGAAGGATGCTTCTCTGTAAGCATTTTCCGCAACAAAACCACAAAGCTCGGTTGGCAAGTTTTTCCAGAGTTTGTCATAACTCAAGGAAAACGAAGTCTACCAGCCCTCGAAATCTATCTGAATTACTTTGGATGCGGGAAGATTTTCGTAAACAATCGTTACGATAATCATCACGAGCCTCTGTACCGGTATTGCGTGCGATCGCTCAAGGATTTGCGGGAGACAATAATCCCGTTTTTCCAAGAGCATCAACTTCGTACGGCAAAGCAGAAAGATTTCGAACTATTCGCGGAAATCGTCGAATCAATGTTTCTCAACAAGCATCGTTCGATAACAGGCATACGTTCAATTGCTCGAAAGATCGAGCGAATGAATCGCAAAACGCGATCACAATTCTTGGAATCCTCAGAGACTACACGCCGTGCTCCTGCAATTGCAGGATGAAGATATAGTCCAATGGCAGAAGGAACCTAGAGCGAAATTCCTTGTCTGGTAAGTTCAGACGCGCACGAATGGTATAACGAGTTGGGAACTGTCTCGGGGATTTGCTCGGTGAAAATACAAGGGCGGTGAAGATGCCGCCTTCCTGCAGCTAGACGAAAAGACCCCAGAAGCTTTACTGTAATTTGGTATTGGATATACGGGTGCGCTGCGTAGCGTAGGTGGGAGACTTTGAAGCACGAGTTTTGGCTTGTGTGGAGTCGCCAATGCAACACCACCCTTTGTTTCTGTATGTTCTAACCTCTTCGGAGAAACCGAAGAGAGACAGTACCTGATGGACAGTTTCGGTGGGGCGCTGTCCTCCTAAAAAGTATCGGAGGAGCCTATTAAGGTAACCTAGGCGCGGATGGAAACCGTGCCGATAGTGTAATGGCAAAAGGTTGCTTGACTGCGAGTCGCACATGACAAGCAGGCGCGAAAGCGGAGCATAGTGAACCGACGGTCCGCATTAGATGCGGCCGAAGATTAACGGATAACAAAGAAATGAGGTCCCAAAGGTATGGCTGTTCGCCATTTAAAGAGGTACGTGAGCTGGGTTCAAACCGTCGTGAGACAGGTTGGTCTTAATCTGCTGTAGGCGTTGATTCTTGAGGAGATTCGTTTCTAGTACGAGAGGACCGAAACGAACTGACCTCTGGTCTGGGGGCTGTACCGCCAGGTGCATCGCCCCGTAGCTATGTCGGGATTGGATAACCGCTGAAAGCATCTAAGCGGGAAACCAGCTCCAAGATGAGGAATCGTTATAGGGTCGTGGGAGATGACCACGTTGATAGGCGTTAGGTGGAAGTGCAGTAATGCATTGAGCCGAGACGTACTAATACCCCGACAGAACTCTCGAAAGGAATTGTGAGAGTCGCGTTGTGTCCATCCGTAGTCCTGAGCTTGTCGAAGGACGAAGGAGGATAACTTTTGTTTTCTTATTTTTGTTTTGCTTTGCCACGCCGAAGTCTGTAAAGACGAAGGTGGGTGAGGTTTGTGCTTGTCTCGCCGTAGCTCGCAAGAGCGAAGGCGGATCGCTCTTCGTTCAACGAACAGAAGGCTTTGAGCCTTCTGTGTTGGTGGTTTGGCGACGGTGTTACACCCGTTCTCATTCCGAACACGGCAGTTAAGCCCGTCTGCGCCGATGGTAGTCGCAAGGCAAGAGTAGGTCGCCGCCAACACAGAGTGCTCAACGACCAATTTCTCTTAGCGGTATTCCGCTTAGAGACAATGGAAGTGCCCTTGTGGCAACACAAAATCACCCGGATTAAACCGGGTGATTTTGTCGTCTGAGATACTTATGGCGCTTTCGTATTATAATGACGATATGTCATGGGCGATGCGCAGAAGGATCCTCTACATTCTCGGCATTTTTATTTTTTTTGCACTCGTGATCGGGTTACCGCTTGCGATATATTTCCACCAGCCGGCGAGCTGTCATGATGGCGTTCAGAACCAAAATGAGACATCGCCGGATCACGGAGGACCATGCGTTATTCTCGATGAACGGGCACTGACTCCCAACGCGATACTGTGGACGAGAGCCTTTAAGGTGCGTGATGGTCTCTATGATGCGACAGCATACGTACTCAATCCCAACGAAACAGCGGGTGTCGTTACGCCGGTTAGCTATCAGCTTGGATTGTACGACAATGACAATGTTTTGGTCGTAGAGCGAACAGGCGCCACATATCTGATGCCGGGAGGCATCACACCGGTCTTTGAAGGAGGTATTGATATAGGTAACCGGACGGTCGCGCGTGCACGTTTTCAATTCACTGAACCCATGATGTGGGATCGGGTGCTGAAGAATATCACCAGCTCGATAGAGGTGAACGACAAACAGATAGCGGATACCACCACCGAACCGCGCCTCCGCGCGGAGGTAATGAACAAGTCGGTCGAGGATCTCATACAGATCGTTTTTGTTGCCACCGTATTCGACCAGGCCGACAATGCATTCGCCTCATCAGCGACCGCGCTCCCGAGATTGAACGCTGGCGAAACGCAACAGATCGTTTTCACCTGGTCGGCGCCGTTCACTGCTACGGTCGGCCGTATCGATATCATTCCTTCGTACCCGCCGACGATAGATCCGGCTGCAGCCAAATAATTCAGTATACCTGGTCGGCCGCCACTACCCCGGTGTTTTTGTGCTTCAACGTATTTCCTATGTGAATTAGGTGAAGTCGTGTAGCATGAATATCGAAAAATATGCAAAAAGTACGAAGTGGATTAGAGATATTTTCCAACATCGATTGGTTCCTCTTCGCCGCCGCACTGACGATCTCCCTTCTGGGACTTCTCACCATGCGCTCCTTCTCCGTGGAGAATGTTTTTTTTGATAAACAGATCATTTGGACATGCATTGCCGTCGGGACTTTTTTTATTGCGAGCATGGCGGATTGGGGATTTTTGCGCCGCACGCCGATCGTTGTCGGTCTATTCTCATTGATACTTTTTTTGCTCGCGCTCATATTTATATTTGGCGCTATCGTCAAAGGCAGCCAAAATCGTTTCGACCTCGGTTTTTTTGCACTGCAGCCGGCGGAGCCGGCGAAACTCATCCTTATTTTGCTTCTGTCAAAATACTTTGCCCGCCGGCACGTTGAGATAGCGCACATACGGCACATTCTCATCTCCGGCGCGTACATGTTGGTAGTATTCGTTTTCGTCTTTCTACAGCCTGATTTCGGTTCTGCGATCATTATTTTTTCCATCTGGCTCGGCCTTGTACTCGTTGCCGGCATTTCGTGGAAGCATCTCGCGACGCTACTCCTTCTTGGTATCATCATTTTCGCCGCATTGTGGCACTGGGGATTGCATCCGTACCAAAAGCAGCGCATTCTCACGTTCATTCATCCGCTTACCGACATTAGGGGGAGCGGATACAATGCCTACCAATCCACCGTGGCCGTCGGGTCGGGTGAATTTATCGGCAAGGGGATCGGCTACGGGAATTTCAAACCGACTTTATCTTTGCCGCGTATGCCGAGGAGTGGGGGTTTTTCGGCGTCATTATTCTATTCGCTCTTTTTGCAATAGTCGCGTTCCGCGTACTCGCGATATCCATGCACGGATCGGATAATTTCGATACATTGGTCGGGGCGGGCATCGCAATCTATTTCATTTCGCAGTTCATCGTGCACGCGGGAATGAATATAGGGCTGCTTCCGATCACTGGCACAACGCTTCCCCTCATGAGCTACGGTGGCTCTCACCTCGTGACGGAATATATTTCACTCGGCCTTCTCATGGGATTACGCAGGCACGGAAGACCTCGCGTCGCTGTGCGCGACGCGACCGAAACGGTCAGTGTAATAGGAGATTACTGATATAACCCGATCGTTTTTTCGAGCATTTTGTCCAGTGTTGAAAATGGTTGAACCGTCGCTTCGACAGGTTGTTTTATCGCGCGCTCGATTGCTTGGGCGAGCAGGGAAGTGCTTGCGATTGGCACAAGTGTAACAATTCCACTTTCTGTCCAGAAAGTATCTATTACGTTAGTCGCGACAATGGGGAGGCCGGCAATTTCTGCCTCAATGAGAACATACGGGGTGCCTTCTTTGACAGAAGGGAGAAGGAAGATGTCGAACGCCTTGAGATATTTCGATGCGTCTGGAACAAATTCGAGAAAATGTACACGGTCAACAATGTTGAGTGCTTGTCCGAGATGCTGTAACGCTTCGCGTTGCTCCCCTTCGCCGATAATGAAATACGAAACATCGATACCACGTTTCTTAAGTTCTGCAACTGCTTCAATCGCATACCGTAAACCTTTGTTCGCGGTGAGCTCCGCAATGGTCACGATACGCGGCGTTGTCGTTGCAATCGCAAGGGAGGCGGCGGCCTTGTCACGAGTAAAAAATTGTAGCAGCTCGATTCCGATAGGGATGTATTGCACTTTGTCTGCCACGCCGCCGCCGAACGTTTTTCCGATATCGAGGTCAGTCTTCGAAACTACTATCACCGCATGACTTAGTGCGACCGTGAACCAGCTGATCATGCGGATAAGTTTATTTGCAAAAGCACCGCGCTTTTCTTTGAATGGCCAGCCGTGGACGGTAAAAATGATTTTCTCAACACCTAAAAGCCGTGCTGTGAGTGCGCCGAGTGCCGCCGCCTTTGAACTGTTGAGGTGCACGACATCGGGTCGTATTTCATGAATAATTCGCCGGATCTCGAAAAAACTTCTAATGTCGGAAACGAGTACGATGTCGCGCCCTAGGGAGGAAAGTTGATGCGTTTCGATGCCGGCAGTGACCAGGTCGTTCGATAACTTACCAGCCTGTCCGAATGCGACAATCGGTTCGTATTTGTCGCGCGGCAAATGGGTGGCGAGGTCATACACATAGCGTTGCGCCCCGCCCCATGTCGCTTTTGTGATGATAATGAGAACTTTTTTTACCGGCATTGCGGCTGGTTGCCCGATATGTGTGGTTTCTTGATTCATACGCCAGACTCTGCCATGATACTAAAAATATGACGCTTGTGCCCAAAAGGGAGTATATAACCCTGCTGCTGGGAGATATTGCCGTTTTTGTAGCATCCCTGTGGCTTACGCTCATTCTTCGCAATTTCTCCATTCCGAGCCTCGGCCTTTTACAGACTCACCTTGTGCCATTTTCGATCCTGTTCGGGATGTGGATCGTCGTGTTCTTTATTGCAGGCCTCTACGGCAAGCACACACGCCTTTTCCGTACGCGATTGTTCTCGACCATTCTCTATACACAAACCATCAACATGATCATCGCGGCACTCTTCTTTTTCATCATTCCCATGTTTGGTCTGGCACCGAAAACGATACTCATCCTGTACCTCATCGTGTCGTTTCCACTTATTTTTTTCTGGCGCGTAACGCTTTTTCCGCGGCTGCGCACCACGCGAAAACTAAAGGGGGTGTTGCTCGCCTCCGGTCCCGATGCCAAAGCGCTTGCCGATGAGATACAAAATGACGGTCGTTATCCGTTTACCTTTGATTACATCATCGACACCGGCCATGCGCCAACGCACGAGATCATTCAGCAGGCGTGCCGCGTAGCGGAGGTGGACGATGTCACATTCTTGGTCGTTGATTTTTCCGATAAAGCGGTCTCTGCGGCGCTCCCGATCATTTACGACGCGGCGTTCCACAAGCGCCGATTCGCGCTTCTCGATGCCATCGAGCTGTATCAGGAACTCTTCGATAGGGAGCCGCTTTCACTGATGAACTATGAATGGGTCTTGGCCAACATCTCCGCGTCACGCTCGTATGATTTTCTGAAGCGCATGATCGATGTCGCCGGCGCTGTCATACTCGGCCTCTTGTCGCTCATTCTGTACCCGTTCGCCATTGTTGCGATCAAGCTGGACGACGGCGGTGATATTTTCATCACGCAACATCGCACCGGACGCTACCAGCAGCCGATACGGATCATTAAATTCCGGAGCATGAGCGGCAACGATGAGGGTATGTACGACGACTCGGGGAAGAGCAAGCTCAAAGTGACGCGTGTGGGCAGGTGGCTTCGTGTCTTGCGCATCGACGAAATTCCGCAGCTATGGAACGTCTTCGTCGGCGATCTCTCGCTCGTCGGGCCGCGGCCGGAGTTGCCTTCGCTCGTCCAGCAGTACAACGCCCGTATTCCGTACTACAGTGCGCGATACCTCATTTCGCCGGGACTCATGGGATGGGCACAGCTCAAGCATGATCGTCATCCGCACCACGGCACTGACATCATTGCGACCAAGGAGAAACTTTCGTACGACCTATATTACCTCAAACACCGCTCGCTCCTCCTTGATGTGTTCATCATATTGCAGACGATCAGGATTTTGTTGACGGCACGTGGCACGTAGTGTCGGGGAAGGGGTACAATAAAGGAATGAAATTCGGGATCGTATCAGTAGTTTTCTCGATAATAATTTCCGCACTATTTTTCTTGCAGTACCAAACCACCTACGCCGCACCAGTTATAAAGTGTGATCCATGGGAACCCACCGATTGCGGTTGCCATCAAAAAAAAGATCCTCAAACGAATCAGTGCAAACAAGATGCCAATACGTATGGCTGCCCGTGTCTGGACGTAACGAACGGATACCCCACTCCGGGTACATGCATCACTCCAGAGACTATCGGCCCCAACCCTCACTGCAAAGGTTCGGGCAAGAAAGCAGAAGGCGAGGGGAAACCACCGCAAATGCCGCAGCTGCCCCAACCGCCAAAAAGCGAACCAAAACCGGAACAGAAACCGCCGGAGCAACAGCCAGAGCCTAAGAAACCAAACGATATACCGTTTGACCAGTATAGACCTGTCGATAACCTCGCCAGTACTCCAGGTACAGAAAATACGAGTGTCGAAGATCAGTTGCGAACGTTGACAGAAAATCCAAGTGAGTCGGGAACATTGAATGCAGAAGATCCGTTCCCGGGGTTGAATTCCGGGGCGAATTCTTTGGCGCTATCTGAACTTTTCGCCGAAACTTCTCCATTGCAATCAAACACGGGAAGTGAAAATGGTCCGGTCGCGCAGGAAACTAATTCAGAATTTAGTGCGTCCGGGCCTCAAACCGGATTCCTATCTGATCAAAACAGCGAATTGTCTTCACAGCCGGAGCCGCAGAACGCGTTTGCAAACGCAGTCAATACCGCGACCAGGGAAATTGGTACAGTTGTTAATGATGTGGTAAGTGCAGCCGGCAATTGGGTATCAGACGCCCTTGGTCTCTCGTCACAGCAATTTTCCGGCCCGACGTATGATGAAAGGGCGGGGTGGGAAGGTGAAGGAGCGCCGGATCCTTACTTTCTTCCGCAAGCGGACTTGGCGGCCCCACTACTCGAAGGCGTTCCTATTCCGGGGGGTTCGCTAGCAGTTCATAACGACCAAGGAGAAGTCGTCGGGGCGTCGGAATTTCAGCCGGAACCGCGGTATCCGATGCAGGAATTTCCATTTCCGCCGTCAGAATACAATATCAATAACGAATTCAGTGCGCCAATTCCTTCGGAATATGTGCCACTCCCGGGTACAGCGTGGTACGTAAGTCCGGAGGGCAATCTCGTGCAGAATACTCTTTCTGAACCGGATTTTTCCCGCGAAGCCGGTTCAATTTCGATGTCTTTCTCATATTCATATGAGGAGTCAACCATCGATGTACCAGAACCGAGTTTTGTCGACTCTTTTCAAAGTTTCGTGGTGGATCCGGTCGTCAACTGGATTAGCAATGGGTGGACGTACCTGACTAGTTTTTTCTAAGCTAGTCTGCGTGTACAATGCATATAATGGCAAAAAAAGCGGTCGTTACTGGCGGGGCGGGGTTTATAGGGTCGCATCTTGTCGATGCGCTTATCGCTCGCGGTGATGAGGTGCGCGTAATAGACAATTACGCCGCCGGCAAGCACGAGGACCGTATCAACAAGCGCGCCGCCTATCATGAAATAGATGTTTGTTCGACTGATGAGATACAAAAAGTTATGGAAGGCGCCGATGTCGTCTTTCATCTCGCTGCACTGCCGCGGGTCCAATTCTCGATTGATCATCCGATGGAGTCGGCGCAGACGAACATTATCGGAACCATATCAACTCTGACGGCTGCACACAGGGCACAGGTGCGCCGCGTCGTATACTCCGCATCCGGTTCGGCGTATGGCACACAAGACAGAATGCCTCTGTCGGAAGATATGACATCGAATCCCGCAAATCCGTATGGACTTCAAAAATATGTCGGCGAACTATTTTCGAGAATGTGGGCAACCACCTATGGCATCGAGACGGTCTGCTTGCGTTATTTCAATATTTACGGCTCGCGCATCGACCCGCGCGGGCCATACGCAATGGCGATCGGCGCCTTTCTGCTGGCGCGCAAAGAGGGGAGGCCACTCACCATTTTCGGCGACGGCACTATCACGCGGGATTATACTCATGTGCGGGATGCGGTGCGGGCAAACCTGCTTGCCGCCGATAGTCCGAAGGTGGGAAAAGGGGAGGTGATCAATATTGGTGCGGGTCGCAATATGACGATCCGGATGCTTGCGGAAATGATCGGTGGCGAGATCACATACGCTACGCCCCGCATAGAAGCGCATGATTCAAAAGCGGATAACACGCTCGCAGAACGACTTCTCGGTTGGGAGCCGACTATCAAGCTCGAAGATGGTATCGCCGAGTTGAAGAAAGAGTACGGGATTGCATAACTATGATCATCGACGGTCGCGCGCTCGCGGAAAGTGTGTATGCAGAGCTCGTTGCGGCGCGCGCGCAGATACCTCGCGCCATCAAACTCGGTGTTTTGACGGCGAGCCACGATCCCGCCATTGAATCATTTGTGCGGATCAAAACCCGCGCCGCCGCGAAGCTCACTATCGATATGGTGCGCGTCGAGACGTCGGAAGGTGTGCAGACGTCTGAATTGTTGGGAGAAGTGGAACGTCTGGCTGCGCGCACCGACGGCATCATCGTACAGTTACCCTTGCCGTCGCATATTGATTGTGACCGCATTCTCCGCGGGATACCTTCCGGCAAAGACGTTGACGTCCTTTCGCCGGAGGCGTTCGGCATGTTCAAAGCGGGAGGGGTCATCGTACCGCCGGTCGCCGCCGCTATTGTTCTTATACTCGAGCACAGCACCGTTAAAATTTCCGGAGCGCGCGCTGTTGTCGTCGGCGAGGGACGTTTGGTCGGGAAGCCCGCCGCGATCATACTCAAGCAGCGCGGTGCGAGCGTGATATCTCTCAAAGGGGGTCAGGATGTTGCTTCGTACACGCGTGATGCCGATATTATCGTTCTCGGTGCCGGATCGTCGGGTATTCTCAAGCCGGAAATGGTAAAGCTCGGTGCCGTAGTCATCGATGCCGGCACGAGCGAACTCGGTGGAAAGCTCGTGGGAGATGCTGACCCCTCGGTTGCCGAAAAATGCACCCTATTCACGCCGGTCCCTGGCGGCGTCGGCCCTGTCGCGGTGGCCATGATTTTCAGGAACCTGTTCGCGTTGATCGGGAAATAATCGCCGTATTGACAGCGTCATTACGTCATCTATACTCATGGCATGAACACGACACTGCAGGTGAGAATAGATAAAAAGACCAAAGAGCGTGCGAGGAAAGCGTTTCGCGCGTCGGGCATAGATCTTTCCAGTGGGCTCCGCCTATTTCTTACGCACATCGGTCGTACTGGTGAGATTCCGCAGGAGATGTTTACCTACGACAATGCACCGAAGTCGTTTATGAAAAAGCTGATGCGTGAGGCAGACTACGCCCTCAAGCACGGCAAATCCTACTCCTCGACGAAGGAAATGTTCGATGACATTCTTGGCAGACGCTAGGATATGCGGGAACTCAAGACGAGCACAAAATTCAGACGCTCGATTAAAAAAGTGTCCCAATATAGGAATTTTGACGAGCCGCTGCTCGGGGAAATCATAATGCGTTTACGTCGTAATGAAACGCTTGATCCGCGCTTTTATGATCACGAACTCAAGGGTGAGTACGCGGGCATCCGTGAGTGTCATGTGAAGAATGATCTTTTGCTTCTCTACCAAAAGAAAGACGATATCCTCGTTCTTCTTCTCATTCTCATCGACATAGGCACGCACACGTCGGTGTTCGGGAAATAGCCTGCGTCGCGACAATTTTCAAAAATTTACTCGCGCTGGTGCAAAAGTAAAACCCCGCGGGATATCCCACGGGGTTTTTAAAATTAGAAGCCGGTCGAGCCAAAACCATCGGCGCCACGACGCGATGCTTTGAGTTCGTCGGCGGAATCCACCTTTACGATGTCGGGGATGATCGCTTTTTGGAAAATGATCTGCGCCATCCGTTTGTCGTTCGGGCATTGACCCACCGGGCAGTAGGTGAATCCGTACGAGCGTGTTCATGTGAGATTTCTTTCTTTATACGTTTTTGCTTATTGCATGATATACGCTCAAATCATCTGCGCAAACCACATACAAAAATAATTCCCCGTTTCTATCGAAACGGGGAGTCCTTTTGTTCGAACGCACAACCGCGAAGCATGGTCTTGGCAGCAGCCTCGACGGTTTTTCCAAGCGTGTTATGAATTTTGAAGGATCGATGGAATGCATCGTTGAATCGTTCGAGCATTTGATTGCGACCCGGAAATTTTGGGTCTGCGCCGACGACACAACGTATGCGCTCATCGTACATCATATGACCACGCCATTCACCGACTTCTTCACGAGAGCTCATGGCGTATGGAAGCCCGTCAGTACGAGGTTCGGTTTTACTCTCACATTCGAACCAAAACATAATCGCACCGCCCCACGGATGAAACAAGGCTGCTTCAGGTTGATGCCACCGCTCCCACGGAAACTTCTTCGCAAGTTCGGGAGCGCCCACGTGCGCAGGGGATTCGGGGGCTTGTAGAAGAGACAGCCGATGATCGGCAGGATAGAGGCGCGGTATGATGACGCATACATTGTCACCTATAAGTTTCTCCGCGATATTCGCGGCTCTTGACTGCCAGTCGCCACCCCCAAGCACGGGGCCGGCAAAGAAAAGCAGAGGCATTTTTAGTGTTCGTGTATCACTCCATCTGTCGAGTAGGAGCGTGTGCATGTATGCGACTCCTCCGTATTCTCAAATTTCAACTGCAGCCACTGTACCACTTTTGCTTAAAAAGTGGTAAGGGGTATACTGAACGCCCATGTGGCAGAGACGGCTTATTGCACTCATCGTTCTCCTCGCGGGAGTCGGTATCGGTTGGTTCGTCTACGTATCGCAAGTCAATGCGTGGCAACCATTCAAGCTCGGGCTCGATCTTTCGGGAGGTACGCAGCTCGTCTACGGCGCCGACACGAGCAAGCTTGAAAAAACGCAGATCAATGATGCACTGGGTGCACTACAAGCCATTATTGAAAAACGCGTCAATGCGTTCGGCGTCGGTGAGCCTATCGTGCAAACACAGCAGGGCGGCACGCTCGGCGCCGGCGACCACCGTCTTATCGTCGAGCTGCCCGGCGTGACCGATGTGAACAAGGCGATAGCGGCTATCGGCAAAACGCCGCTGCTCGAATTCAAATTGGTGAAGCCGGATTACAATGGGAAGATCACCGACGACAACGGCAATCCAGTCGCGGAAGCGTACCATGATACGGGCCTCACTGGCGCGTATCTCACGGGCGCGCAACTGCAGTTCGGCAATGGTTCGAGCGGGGTCTCGCAGGAAGCGGTCGTCGTCGTCAATTTCAATTCGCAAGGCGCCAAACTTTTTGCAGATATTACCAGCGCCAACGTCGGGCGCCAGCTCGCTATTTTTCTCGATGGTCAAGTGATATCGGTGCCGGTCATTCAGGAAAAAATTACCGACGGCACCGCAGTTGTTTCCGGCAATTTCACGCCGCAGGGCGCAAAGGAATTGGCGAGTAATCTCAATCTCGGGGCGCTTCCGGTACCCATTAAGCTCATATCTACTGAAACAATAGGCGCGACGCTCGGCGATCAAGCGCTCCACGCGGGCGTCTATGCGGGCCTCGCGGGCTTTCTCGCGCTCGCGCTCTTTATGATCTTGTGGTATCGATTGCCGGGCATTATTTCAGTGGTGGCGCTCGTCATGTATATCGTCATCATGCTTGCGCTCTTCAAACTCATTCCTGTCGTCCTCACGGCAGCAGGTATCGCGGCGTTCATCCTCTCGGTCGGTCTCGCGGTCGATGCCAACATTCTTATCGCTGAACGCATGAAAGAGGAATTAAACAAAGGCAGCAACACCGATGAAGCGATACGCGAAGGATTTTCCCGCGCGTGGCTTGCGATACGCGATTCAAACGTGGCGCACATTATCGCGAGCATTATCCTTTTCTGGCTCGGCACGTCCATCATCAAAGGTTTCGCGCTGGTGTTCGGCTTCGGTGTTGTCGTCTCTCTCCTTTCCGCTATTACCATCTCCCGCACATTCCTGCTCGCTCTCGGCCTCGATATGAGCAAGCCGATCGGCCGATTCTTTATGCGCTCCGGTCTTAATTAATATGATCAACCCCGTTAGAAAGTCCAAAAATAGGCCTATGCATATGGCATTACCATGTAGCAAAATTTCTTATGCTTTCTAACGGGGTCAATATCACAAAACACGGAAGACGTTTTTTGCTGGTTCCCGGCATTATCTCGCTGCTCGCTCTCGGCGCGATCATATTTTGGGGATTGAAAGCCGGTATCGACCTGACCGGCGGCTCGCTCTTACAGGTAACGTACACACAGGTTCGTCCCTCGGTGGAACAGGTCCGTACCGCGATACAAAGCACGGCCATCAGTGATGTGCGTATACAGCCGACGGGGGAGACCGGATACATTTTGCGGCAGCGTGACCTTACGACCGACGAGAAAAATGCGCTCGAGCAGGCGCTCACCACGCTCGGCCTCATCCACGAAGACCAGTTCAACTCCGTCGGGCCGGTCATCGGGCAGGAACTTTTGCGCAAGGGCCTGATCGCGCTCGCGCTTGTCTCGGTCAGTATCATTTTGTTTATTGCGTTCGCATTTCGCAAAGTCTCGAAGCCGGTCGCGTCGTGGAAATACGGCATCATCGCCATTATCACGCTCATTCATGATATTTTAATCCCCATCGGACTCTTCGCGTTCTTGGGACACTGGCGCAGCGCAGAAGTGGATTCGCTATTCATCGTTGCGCTCCTCACGCTCCTCGGCGTATCCATCAACAACACCATCGTCGTATTCGACCGCATTCGTGAAAATCTGCGCATCAATCAGGACCGCAACCGAAAAGAGGATTTTGGAGAGACGGTAGGCCACAGTATTTCGCAGACCCTCGCACGCTCTATCAACACCTCTCTCACGGTGGTTATCGTCCTCCTCGCACTCTTCTTCCTCGGGCCGGTGGCGACCAAAGATTTCGCACTTACCCTAATCGTCGGCATGATCGCGGGCACCTACTCTTCGATATTTTTGGCGTCGCCCCTCCTGGTGGAGGTCGGCAAGATGCAAAGCAAAGAGAAATAAAGGTTCCGCGGGGCAAGCCCCGCGGTATTAGGATGTGCTCGCTTCGCTCGCTCTATCGCGCGGCAAGCCGCGCGGTATTCGACCTTTTTTGCGTCTTCGCTCGGAAAACATGAGAGCAAGCTCTCATGTTCCATCCTCGCTAGCCGCAATAAAAAGAGCCGCGAAAGGCGGCTCTTTGCTGCATAACTATGCTACGGCGGGCCGTTGTTTGATCGGTTTGCTGACTATAGCCTGCGCGATATCGGGAGCGGACCTCGCGATATTCTCTGCTACCATCGTGTGCAGATTCCATCTGCTCAGGCATGCGTGTTCAGCGAACGAATGCACGATCACGACGTCTGTACGACGCTGTGAGAGCCTTCGACTGAACTGTTGGACGAGTACGCCATCGTACAGGCTCAATAACGAAGTACTGATGCCTGCTTCATCGGTCTCGCGCAAAATAGTGTCGGTGTAACCATTCAATTGTCCGAGAACGATGAGAGCATGCGTTGCACTTGCAAGTTCGTCTTTGAATTTTGGGAATGTAAAATCCACATCAGTGCGATACGCCGCTACCGCAGTGCCGCGCTGTTTGAATGCGGCTTTCAATGCTTGTATATCCTCGAGATCCAGGCTTTTTGGGCCGACGATGACTACGTGCGTTGCTGAATGTTGCATAACCTCACCTTTCTGTCTTTTTATGTAATAGCTCCAAAGGGGCGCGAAGTCAAGGCACGAGCAGTACATCGCCTTGACTTACATACGAGGGCGGCTATACTAATCCAACCATCGTCCCCGATGGTTTTTGCTTGCCCTTTGCTAGTTCGAAGGGTTGAGTGGGGCGGTGAGCCGAAAACAGGTATGAATTACTTCGGACAGACCTTTGATAATTGAATAGCATTGTACGCATAACCAATTAAAATTGGTAAGAAAAAACACACACAAGCAACCAAGAAAGTAGAAGAGAAAATAAAAAACAGTAATTGGAATACAGATACGGAATGTGAAAACATTCTGCATTCTTTTGTTCCGTCCATCCTAAAATAAAGAACTAATATCAAATTCGTTGAGAATTTCATGTAATGCGCCGGGACTCGTCCCACGCGGTACGTGCTTTAATTCTTTAACTGAGAGTTTGATCCTAGCTCAGGGTGAACGCTGGCGGTATGGATAAGGCATGCAAGTCGAGGGGTCCGCAAGGGCACCGGCAGACGAGGTAGTAACACGTAGGAACGTACCCGGAAGTCTCGCACAGCTCGTCGAAAGACGGGGTAATTCGAGATGGTGTCGCAAGACTAAAGACAAGTATTTATTTAGTTGTCGCTTCCGGAGCGGCCTGCGTTGTATCACGCTAGTTGGTGAGGTAATGGCTCACCAAGGCTATGACGCATAGGGGACCTGAGAGGGTGACCCCCACCGATGATACTGAGACACGGATCATACCCCTACGGGGGGCTGCAGCCGAGAATATTCGAC
>Ga0209211_10003252_pt1 | contig 26821 bp, 20 predicted proteins | sample RifGroA2_FD_183992 | JGI IMG/M metagenome (GOLD analysis project Ga0209211, IMG submission 183992) | Groundwater microbial communities from Rifle, Colorado, USA - Groundwater A2 (SPAdes) (version 2) | ecosystem: Environmental > Aquatic > Deep subsurface > Groundwater | place: Rifle, Colorado...
GAATAATGAAGTGAAAAAATATTCACAAATAATTCTCATAAATGAGAAATTAATTATATATTTGCAAATCGAACAAACTATTTTATGCGATTTATTATTGAAATAAAAATATGTAAACATGTGAAACCGAAAAGCTAAAATAATAGAATTAAACAAATGAAATAAATTGTAAAAACAGCAAATAATCCGTTAAAAGCTAAAGTCCCTCTCCTTTTGTCATTCCGAGTGAATAGCGAGGAACTTAGCGAAGCGATCTCATGAGCAAAGCGAATAATCTTTATTAGGTGAGGTAACAATGAATAATAATCAATAAAAAGTGGAGACCAGAAACCACTATAAAAACGGGGCGTAACCGAAAAGCCTATGAATAGGGGAAAAAGATAAATGTTATAAAAATGAAAAAAAAAATATTTGTTATAATTATCGCCTTGTTTGGCTTAATTATAAGTAATAATGCTCAATCAGTATATACTTGTAATGGGACAAATGTAAATGTGCGAGCCAGTAATTGCACAACTGCAACTTCTTTTGGGCAAGTGAGTTCTCCGCATTCGTTTGTTGTCCTCAGTACAACGGGAACCAATTGCGGTTACACTTGGTACCAAATTGATATTCCAAGCGCACATTTAATAACTCAAATAACAGCATATGTCGCAACAAACTATTTTTCTATCTCTGGGACATCTAATAATTATTGTATCGTTCAAAACGCACCATCGGGTTTAAAAATTAAAAACGCTGTGGGTGGGTCACAAACATGGATTTACGATGGTAGTGTTTTTAATTGGGCTTCTTTTGAAAATGGACAATACCTTGCCCGAACATCTTCATCGCCAGTTGTAAGCGGTTCTGATACATGGTATGAAGTTTATCTCACGACGAATTGCTATAATAGTAATTCTACAGGTAGCGGCACAAGAACAACCGGTTGGGTAAGCAATGGCATTAGCAGTGGCGGTCCTTATGTTATCCCTTATGGTGGTTCCGCTCCAGTAGCAAGTTTCACAGTTTCGCAAAACATCATTTCGCAGGGAGGAACAATCACTACAACCAACAATTCAAGTGGTAACCCAATACCAACTTATTCATGGTCGGCTTTGCCTTCCACGGGTGTAAGTTTTTCGCCAAGCAGCACGGCTACTAATCCAAGTATTACTTTTACAAACACAGGTACTTTTACCATATATCTTACAGCTACTAATTCTAATGGTTCAAACCAAACAAGTAAGACTATTATTGTAAATACTGTTACATATTGGATTGGGTTTTCTACTATAGTTGATAGTAATGCTTCTCTTGGTTGGGATAAATTAATTACCTCAGGAACATCAAATATGGGTTCACCACCGCCAGCAAAAATTTGTGCTGATGGCTCGAAAGCGACAATTCTAAGAGTAACTTGCAGTGACAGCACGATTGATATGACACAAATTAAATTTAGAATTGCAGGAACCACGAATATAAATTACGATGGATATTTTAATTCAGCAAATTATACTTCAACATTTAATCAAACAGAAACCAGGTATTCTCATCCAACGGTAATGAATATTTCTTCTCCATATGATACAAGAACAATAGAAATTTATAATCAAAATAATCCGTCAGTCAACTTGTTTACTTATCCGATAAAAATTTACAAAGCACCTGTACTAATGGTGCATGGTCTTTGGGGCGATGTAAATTCATTTAGCGAAATGGAAACTTTTCTTTTAAATTCCGGTGCATATCCTCCTTTTGCTTTTGATAATTCTATTTCCTCTTTGCTGTTTAGAATAGATTATCGCGAATCCAATGATTTTAGTTTCGGATATAATTCTCAAAAAGTACCAATTGGCATTAATTCATTATTATATAATGCAAGATGGGATGATTTCTCTGTAGGTAAAGTAGATATTGTTGCTCATAGTATGGGCGGTCTCCTTACAAGAATATATTTGGAAAATATTTATGGCAATCAATACCGAAATGATATTCATAAATTCATAACTCTTAATACGCCACATTCAGGTACACAAGGAGCAAATATGCTTTATTATTGGCCTTTGCTTTGCACCACAACTGGTTTATTTATGGCATCACCATCAATAGGCTGCTCTGATGCAGTTAAAAATCTCAGAGTAAATAGTTCAGATATAGGGCAGTTAAATAATTCAGGAAATTTGTATTTAAATAATGTTCCAACATTTGCAATAGTTACAGAAGACCAGTCTATAAATGATTTTACAAACTGTTCTTTAGTAATTAACGATTTGCTTGGTTTACTTGCTTCATCTAATTCTATTAGTAATGGTGATAAACTTTTATACTTAAGTAATCTTTTCAATTTTGAATACAGCGATCTTATTGTACCCGCTTCCTCTCAACAAGGCGGAATTAGTAAATATGAATATTTCTATAATCAATGTCATCTTAAATCTCCAAATAATATAGATATTAAAAATAAAGTTTTTAACTTATTAAATGACTTTCCTAATTCAAATTTTTTTGATGTTGATGGATATAGTCCTCCATCATTAGCTGCACCCAATCCTATTTATTATAAGTCTCAATCAAGCCAGACAACCTACAGTATTCACATTGATTCCCCTTTGTCTGGTACTTTGTTTTCTTCAGGAAGTACGGTTTCAATTATTACTTCTGGCGACAATTCTACTTCCAATTTGTCTGTTTATGCAGGCAATACCTATGTTCAGGATTTTACACAGGTTTCAAGCAGTGCTAATAATTCTTTTTCATATACTATTCCATCAGATGCTGCCGGCATAATTTTAATCGAAATAATCGGAGTAGATTCAACTGGTGCTGCTGCTATGGATACGGTTACAATAAATGTTATGCCATCTGCATCTCTTGATAGTATGTCGCATTATCCTGCACAACATTATATTCCCAAAGGAAAAGTTGGACATACAAATATCATTGGATATTATTCTGACGGAGTTGATAGAAATATATCTGACATCTTAGGGCTTTCAGTTTCTATTACTGATACAAATATTGCCAAAATGATTTCACCACCGTATTTAATTTTCGGTGTTGATACCAGTACAACAACTGCGACCTATTCATATCAAGGTAAATCTTTTCAGGTACCAATAGCGATTTATCAAGGAGAGCCATGGTTTAACACGGGTATAGAAGAAAACAATAATGGAAATGTTCACGACAGTTCAAATACTAATTCTCTTTTTTCTATTTTTCCAAATCCCTCCAATAATTTATTGAATGTCAAAGGGCAAGGGTTAGCAAACGATAATTACAAAATTATTCTTACAAATACTTTAGGACAGGCATTAAGAGAAAAAGAAATTAAATCCGTAAATAATTTTTTAGAAACTCAACTTGACATTAGTAATTTGGCAAATGGAATTTATTTTGTAAAAATTTGTAGTGAAAAAAAATCATTTAGTAAAAAAGTAATCATTCAATAATTTAACCAATAAAATATAAACCCTATGAAAAAGTTTTACATTTCTTTTGCCATGTTTATCCTTGTATGCTTTTCAATAAAAGCACAGGATACAATTATCTTAAAAGATTATAGCATAGCTATTGGTAAAGTAACAAAGATTAGTGAAGATAACATTGAATACAAAAGTATAGGAAACCTTGATGGTCCTATTTATACTTTAAAGTACAGTACTATTGCAGGCATTAAATATCCTAACGGACATATAGACGTTTTCGATTCCAACAGTTTACGTTCATATTATAACATTAAAGATAAAAAGAAAACAACATATAACGAAAAAACAGTAGGAGATGTTTACTATACACCAAAGAAAACCGTAAACAATAATGATTCCATACTATTAGCCAAACAGAAACAAGAAAAATTAGAAGAGCAGAAAAACCAGGAAAGATTGGCTTTAGAAAATAAAAAGAAAATAGATGAGCAAAGAAAACAAGATTCAATAATGCAGGGAAATAAAAAACAAATAACATTTAATTATGACGACGACAATTACAATACACAAAAGAAAACCGAAAATAACAGTAATACTTTACAAACCGATAAACAGGAACAGGGAAAACTCGAAAATCAAAAGAAAATAGATGAGCAAAAAAAACAGGATTTACTAATGCAGGAAAATAAAAAGCAATTGGAAAACCAGAAAATGCAACAACCGACAACCAATAATTGTACATATTTAGTTAACAAAGTAGATGAATTTACTAAGGTAAGAGAAGTAAGAACAAATTCAAAATTGCTTTTTAAAGAAAATAATACAGCCATGTACCTTACTGGTCTTGATAATAGCCATTCTTCGTATAAACTTGAAGTACTTGCCTGCAATTTTAATGGAGTTAATAAGCTATTATTTTATGGTATTTGTTGTAATTGCTCTAAAAACGAACTTTTTGAAAGAATTACATTATTGCTTCAAAATAGTGATGTAATAACCTTTGAGAATAAAATAGCTAATTATAAAGTTGAGAATTGTAGTTCTACTTGGCAATTTTATGATGTAAATGACAGTACCTGGGCAAAACTCAAATCTTCGCCTTTAAAGAAAATCAGAATAAATTTTTCTGACAATACTGCTTCTACAGTCGAAATAAAAGAAAAAAATATAAATAATATTATTTATGCAATTAATTGTATTGATGTATTAGAAATACCCAAACCACAAACACAACCACAAATTATTAGAGAAATAAACGAAAATCAAAAATAATAATAAATATGAAAAAGAAAAATTTACTTTTTAATTTAATTTCATTATCGTTATTAAATTTCTTATTTACTTCTTGCTTTTTTACAAGAAATGTAACTAAAGAAGTAGATGTTATGAAAGATGTTCAGGTTCCGTACGAAGCAGAAGTACCACTTGAAATAAAACCTGTAGCTGTATTTCAATTTACGTCTGATGAAGTAAATAATTTTGTTTATGAAAATGAAGATTTAAAGGTTTATTATAATTTTCATGGAAATGAGAGTACTGCTGGAGCTTTGATATTTAAAATTCAGAATAAAACAAGTCAGAATATTTTTATTGACCTTGCTTATTCAAGTTTTATAAATAACGGTAAAGCAACTAATTATACAGATGCAGTAGATATTACAGGAAAAGTTCTTCTAATTCCTGATCATTCATATCTTGAACTTAATAATTTTAAGGGTATTACAAATGCTAATGAAGAAGATATAAAGGTTCTGATTAAAGAAACTTATTATTCTAATAAAAAATTCAAATTATTCAACAAAATCAATTCTCCTTTACTGATTAGAAATAAAATCACTTACGGTTTTCAGGAAAATATAACAACACCAAAAGTAATTGATAATAATTTTTGGGTAAATCAATTAAATGTTTATTCGCAACAAAAGTTTGACTCTTTATCTAAAGAAGAAATAAAGAATAAATTGATATACCATGGTAGTTTTATGGGAAAAGGAATAACTACTAAATATCGCACAGAAACTAAAGAAGTAAAAGATAATGTAACTGTAAGGAAAAAAGTGTTTTCTCCGGTTGCAACAGCTATTTTAGTTGGTGGCATTATTACTGGGGTTATTCTTATTACTATAGCTGGAGCATCAGGTTATTAGCACCTGTTGGTTAATAATTGAAAAAATAAATTCATAATTTTAAACTTAAGCATTATGACAAAGAAAACTTTACTATTTGGAATAATAATTATTCTTGGTACAATTCTAACAACAAATTGCAAAAAGGATAAGAACAAAAATGATACTGTAACTGACATTGATGGCAATGTATATCATATTGTAACCATTGGCAATCAGGAATGGCTGGTTGAAAATCTGAAAACAACAAAATATCGTAACGGAGATCCAATTCAGAATGTTACTGTTGATACCTCTTGGTCAAATTTATCTGCTGGGGCTTACAGTAATTATAATAATAATTCTTCTTATGCTGATACATACGGACACTTATACAACTGGTATGCAGTGAATGATAGCCGTAAAATTGCTCCGGACGGTTGGCACGTGGCCACCGATTCTGAATGGAATACGCTCTACACATATTTGGGAGGCGGGAATGCAGCACGCGATAAACTAAAGGAGAGCGGTACGGCACACTGGCCTAGCGGTAACACCGGTAATAATAATAGTGGTTTTACAGCTCTTCCTGGTGGTGATCGTGATATGGATGGTACGTTTAAAGGGGTCGGTCTGTATAGCGTATTTTGGTCTTCCTCCACAAGTTCTCATCCTTTGTACGAGTATATACCAAATGATAACAGTTTTATGACCATTGTTGGCTTCGATATTGGCCGTTGTGGTTTTTCTGTGCGTTGTATAAAAGATTGAGTAAACTACGGGATAAAATGCTTTTGATTACTTTTTTACATTTAATTAAGTATTATCAGTGGAGACCAGAAACCATAAAAAACGGGGCGTAACCGAAAAGCCAGATGAGTAAGGGTAATAAATAAATTTTATTTTATGAAAAATAATAAATTCAAATTGTTCATTTTGCTGTTTTATGTCTTTATTATTATCTCTTGCAAAAAAACAGATAGTAATAGCAGTATTAATAATGATAACTGGGATGCTACTTATCAGATTATTGGAAATGGAAGTTTTAGTGGTTATATTTTGCGAAATAGTCAAACGGTTTATAGTGAAAATATTTCTGCACCTTGGAGCACTACCACTGCTTATGATAAAGGAGATAATTACTATGCAAAATTTCAACGTACTGATGCTTCAACTGAACAATTTGATGTAAAAATTACTGTGAGGGAAACACAAGTTCGTTACGAATCTGCTTATGGAGGAAATGCATCAATAACTTTGTCAGGTACTCTAACAGATAATAATAATAGTAATAATAACATTACCAATAGTACTAACAATGATGCTACTTATCAGATTATTGGAAATGGAAGTTTTAGTGGTTATATTTTGCGAAATAGTCAAACGGTTTATAGTGAAAATATTTCTGCACCATGGATCACTACCACTGCTTATGATAAAGGAGATAATTACTATGCAAAATTTCAACGTACTGATGCTTCAACTGAACAATTTGATGTAAAAATGACTGTGAGGGGAACACAAGTTCGTTACGAATCTGCTTATGGTCAAAATGCATCAATAACCATATCTGGTACTCTTCAATAATTAATTTTATATGAGACAAAAAATAAATAAAAAATGAAAACAATCCTTTTTTCAATTATTTTATTTACTTCAACTTGTATATTATACTCACAAGGTACTAATAATCCTACATCAACAGGGTCTAATTTAAAATGGAATTATGCAGGAGAAATGAACAAGTATAAAGAAATACACATTATGATTAAATATCTTCAAATTCCGTATCATGATAAAACTTTTGTTTCAACATATTTACAAATAACTGATAAAGAAAATTATTCTAAGTATTATAACAATGAATTTGAGTTAAACAAAAAAATTGAACTTGCTATTAAACAAATTGATAATGAAATAGCAAAAATAAAGGATGGTGATATTTATTATTATGATTCTAAAAGTGATTTTGGTGAGTATGATTTTAATAAAGAAATGTTCCCATTTTATCCGGTTTCAGAAAAACAAATATTTGGCAATGAAAATCCACTTACATTTTGGGATGCTGCAGGCCCTCTTTACGGCTTTTTAGATTTTTATATAAAAAATGGAAAAGATTTTAATGGTTTGTATATGGATAAAGCTCATGCGGAGAAATTTATTGCAAATCGCCCTATGGTTTCAGATTGGAGAGGAAATTATATTAGTAGAAAACTTTATTTAAGAAAATATTTTACTGTATTAAACGAAATAAAGAAGGACGAGAGCCCATCCAGTCGTAATTATACCAATATTTCAGGGTTATCTGTTTTTATAACTCAGATTGATGTTTATGGGGATAAATGCATGCTAACTGATTCTATTACTTCATTCAAAGCAAATAGCAGCCCACCTGAACCACTTCCATCATATCCTGATATAATTAATTGGAAAAACAATTCAAAATTACCTTTAGATCAAGGATGGATAAAAATAGTTGATAAAAGTTTAACAAAAAATAATTATTCAGGTTGTGATAAAAATAAGTTTGAAATACATCTTGCCATTGAAAAAGATGTCAGTGATTTATACAAAATGAAATTCAAATTTCGTTCTAATGCATGTTTAAACTTTTCTTCTGGATTTTTATATACTATGACAGATTTTAATGGCAATAAATATCCATTATTGGTAACGGATGTTTCTAATGAAAAATTGAATAATTATATAATTGTGACTGTTAAGATTAATCGTCAAACACTTCAAATGTTAGCTGATGGTGGTTTGGCTAATGTTAAATTTCAGTTTAGCCCGACTAATGAAAATCCAGGAATTATAAAACATTTATCATGGTTTTGCAGAAAATCAGATTATGGTTGGGTAAGTTGGACTGCATTAAAAAACGAAGCCCCTGAGTATTGGATGGATGAATTTGCAAACGAAAATTTTAAAAAACTTGTTCAAAACATTTTAAACCAATAAAATATGAAATCAAAACTGTTCATCATTTTAATATTTACATCATTTATTTTTATATCATCTGTTGCACAATCTCTTTCCTACGAAGACCTGATTAATCTGCAGAAAAACGACCTCGCAAAGGCAAATGGTTTTTTTGATTATAAGAGATGGACTCTCAATAAAGGCGAAGATATTTATCGTTTTAATACTTATCAGGATAAAAACAATTACTATTTTCAATATACATTGATTTATTCCGGTAATTCTTTCTACTTAGGTGCCATATCGTATGATATGACTCGTTGGGGAAATGATAAAGCAGAACAAGCTCAATACCTTCATAAAAAAGGGTACGAAAATGTTATAATTTATAACACGGACAGTACACATTTTGCAGAATTAGAAAATGAAACAAAAAAGTATCTAAATAAATTTGCTTCCAAAACTGAAAGTAACGGAGATGAAATAACAATATATAGAGGAGACGATAATGAAATTCAATTTATATATTATACATGGCCAGCATTTCCTGCTGAAGATGAACAATATTTGAAATTTAGTTCTGCGTTTGAAATATATATTTTAAATTATCTTAATATTTATAAAATAATAAACAACGAAATACATAAATTATTATGCAGAAGTTGTGGAGGTAAAGGGAAAATTGGACCTAATGATAAAAATCAATATGTAATTTGTACAAGTTGCAATGGAAGCGGATTATCTGAATTAGCACTTGCTGCAGAAATAGCGAGTCAGGATTCAATAAGGAGAGCAGACTCATTAGCTGCAGCAGAAGCTGCATATTTTGACGCTGCTTTTAATTTATTTATAGGGAAATGGTCAGAAGATGGAACAGTAAATAAAGAAGTATTTGATATTAATATGGTCTTTAGTAATTCTGACGAGTTTCATATTGAATTAAAGAGGCTTTACAGTGGTACAAAAACTGAATGGGATGCTAATTTCTTAAATAATGAATTAATAGGAAAACTGCCAAATGACTATACTGGTAAAAATACTATTTTAAAAATTGAAGATGGTTTATTGCATATAACCAATTTGTATGGTAAAAATTTGATTCTAAAGAAAATCAATAACTAAAATAGAATAAAATATTAATCAATTAATTTTTAATAAAATGGAAACACAAGAACAAAAAACAGTTTTAACTCCCAAAAAAAAGAAAGGGAAATTATTAATCGTATTTTTAATTATTGCCGTGCTTCTTGCATCGGTATATTTTTTCTTTTTCAGCGGCGGTTCTTCAACCCCTTCAATAGAACTTGTACCTTATAAATCAGGTGATAAATGGGGTTATGTTGACCTTACAGGGAAAATTGTCATTAACCCGCAGTTTAATTCGGCAACAGTTTTTATTGACGGCATTGCTTTAGTTCGTTCTGCTGACAATAAATATGGATATATCGGTGAAGATGGCAAATATAAAATAAATCCAACCTATAAATCTGCTCTTCCTTTTTCGGAAGGACTTGCCTGCGTGGTTCCGGAAAATGGCAAACCACAGTTTATTGATGAAAAAAACAATGTAAAGTTTACTGTAAATACGGGTGAGGTTTGCGGCAGCTTTAATAATGGGCTTGCACTAGTAAAAGTTGAAGACAAATACGGCTATATTGACAAAGAAGGAAAAATGAAAATTAATCCGCAATTTGATATTGCTTATCCATTTAATGAAGGATTAGCAACGGTTGTTATTAGTAATAAAAAAGAAAATAAAGATAAAGCAGCACTTGACTCTTTAAATGCACAATTAGATGCTGCTTTGCAGAATTTAGATAACTCTAATAATCAAAAAGTTGTTTATTCAAGTTATCAAAAAAGAGAAAATTTATACGGATTTATTAATAAAAAAGGTGAAATAATAATAAATCCCCAATTTAAGAGTGCAATATCATTTTCAGAAGGATTAGCAGTAGTAAGTGATGGGGAAAAATATGGTTATATAGATAAAAATGGCAAGTATGTTATAAATCCACAGTTTGATGCTGCCGGTGATTTTAAAAACGGTATGGCTATAATTTCACAAGGTTCAATGTATGGATATATTGACAAAGAAGGTAAAATAATAATTAACCCTCAATTTAAATATGCACTGAATTTTTCAGTAGATAATGATATTGCATTAGTTTGGAGTTCTGATGGTAAAGCAGGTTTTATTGACAAAGAAGGGAAATACCTTATTAATCCCCAGTTTGAAAAAGGCACAAACTTTTATGGGGATATTGCCTTTGTAAGATCGGCTGATAAATGGGGTATTATTGATAAAGAAGGAAAATATATTGTAAACCCGCAGTTTGATAAAATTGATGTTGATTTTGAGAATTATAAATACCAAACAGTTCAATCAGACTATTTTGATATGGCGGGTATTATACAAAATTTTCTTACCGGTACTGATAAAAATAATTTCAGGGGAATTAATACCAATACTACATTTTCACAAATTGCAAACACAGCCGGTGGAAAAGATAAACTTATTAATCATTATAATAACTCTGTAGATCATTATCTTAAAGAACAATTATCAAAAGAAGTTACTTTAAATCGGATATATTATTCTTTTAATAACCTTTTAGAACAAAAACCAATATACAGAACTGTTCAGAAATATGATTACTGGAAAGGAGGATATTATAATGTACAGGAATTATACGATCACGAATATACATTTAATGATAATGCAAAGATTACATCTGCAATATATACTTTAATATTTTCCGGCAAAGCCTATGAGAAAAAAAATGAACTAATGATTGCATTAGGTGAAGAAATAGCTACAAAGTTGGGTGTGAAAAATAATAATGATAACACATCAAATTATATAACAATAAAAAATGATGAAATAGAAATAACAATTGATAAAAGTAGAGGAGAGGTAACTTTTAGTAATCTCGTATTGCTACTGCTGCTGAACAAAGCTGAACAAGCCCGTAATGATTCAATAGCTCAAGCTGCAGCTGCAGCTGAAGATGCAAGGTATGCAAGGTAGCTTTAACCGAAAACTGGATTGCTCATGACACTGCTTATCAGAACAGCTTAAAAAGGCAAACTGATTTAATACAGCAACAGCAGTTAAAAATTCAGCAGCAAACAAATCAGATTTCTAAAAACGTAACAGACCTAAGCACTGCAATGCTCACAAAAAACAATTCAAAAGAAAAATGGAAACCCAAGCCGGTTGGTTTAGGTGTTGATGTTGCAGGTGTTCTCGGTTGGACAGATGAAAATGAAACATATAGAACTTATTCACCCATGGTTATATTTTTATCATTAACACCCGATCCAAATTTTAGGATAGAAACTGAAATTGGTGCCTTATTTTTTTCAGGTGGTGATGCTTACTATTATTTTTCGTTCGGTTTGCTTGGTATGTGGCAAAAAGAAAAAGCAAATTTTTACTCAGGGGTTAAACTTATAAGAATAACTGATGCTCAAATTACAACTTTCAATCCTACTATTGGTGGCGAATATATTTTTGGTGAGCATTTTAGTATAGGAAGCGAAATAGGTTTTCCTTTTGCTATAGCAAATAAGGACGCAGCAATTGGATTTGGTTTTAATCGTTTAATTTTTAGATTTTACCTGTGAAAAAGTTTAAAAACAATAAATTGAATATATATATATCTTTGAACTAAAATAATTTATTAAAAACAAATTGCAAATGAAAATCAAAACCTTACTCCTCGTTTTAATTTTTGCAGCAAGTACATGCTTTGCTCAAAATAAATCTATTAATTTCGAAGCAGGTTCTTTTGCCGAAATAAAAGCAAAGGCAAAAAAAGAAAATAAATTAATTTTTATTGATGCTTTTACAACTTGGTGCGGACCATGCAAGTGGCTTGCAAAAAATGTTTTTACCAACGATACGGTTGCCGAATATTTCAATACAAAATTTATAAATGCCAGTATTGATATGGAAAAAGGCGAAGGAATTGAAATTGCCAAACAGTATGAAGTACGTTGTTATCCTAATTTATTATTTATTGATGGTGATGGCAATATAGTTCATCGCAGTGCCGGAGCATTAAATGTTAAAAAGTTTATTCAGTTTGCCGAAAATGCACAAAATCCCGAAAAAAAATTTTCGAAATATAAAAATGAATACGAATCTAAAAAAAATGATACTAAATTTTTATATGAATATATTTATATAATTTCCACAACTTGTTTGCCTTATAAAGATATTGTAATTGATTATTTTAAAACACAAAAAGATGAAGAACTTGCAGGCAGAGCCAATTGGAATGTAATAAGAGATTTTACTAAGGATTATGAAAGCCGTGAATTTCAATATCTTCTTAGTAATGTTGAAACATTTAACAAAACATATACAACTGATTCAGTAAATACAAAAATAAAAAATGTACTTATAAGCAGCGGAAATAATATTATTTATAAAAAGGATATGAAAGATGACGATTATAAATCATATAAAAAAGAAATTTCAAAATTAAATTATACAAATATTGATGAAGTATTGTTTCGATTGGATATGGCTTATTTGGAACGAAAAGAAGACTGGAAAAAATATTTTGATTTGGCAATTGAGAAAGGAGATAAATATTTTAAAAACATGAATGAATTTAACAATATATCGTGGAGTATTTACGAACACTCCGATGATGTTAAAACATTACAAAAAGCATCCTCTTGGATGCAAAAAACTTTAGAAATAAAAGAAAATCAGATATGGTATATGTATGATACTTATGCTTCTGTGCTTTTTAAGTTAAAAAATAAAGCCGAAGCAAAAGCTGCCGCAACAAAAGCAATAGAGCTTGCCAAAGCTACGGGAACAAGCGAAGACGAATATAAAACTACAATAGAATTGCTGGAGAAAATTGAAAAGTTAAAATGATTTTTAAAAGTGAAAATTATTTTTTTTTAATTTGTTTTCTTGTACTAATTCCTCCAATTTTTTCACAAAAAACAGGAAAGCTCTCTCTTAAACCTATTTCTGCTGACTGTAGCAAAGCTATAAAAATTACTCTTGATAAAAAGGGGTACTATGGTCCAACTATTCCCCCAGTTGGATATGGAGAAATACAAGAGATTAAATCAAATAAGAAAAATGATAAACATTTCTTTGAAAAAGAGCATAATTCTGCTTGGTATTATTTTTTTGCAAAAGAAAATGGCACGATTGCTATCACAATTACTCCGACAAATCCTAAAGACGATTATGATTTTATTCTTTTTAAATATACTGACAGTTGCTTTTGCAATGACTTAGTAAAAAATAAAATCATACCCGTGCGTACAAATATTTCTCGCACAGGTCTTGGAGGAACTGAAATTACTGGTTTAACTAATAAGGAAGAAAATTTATTTTTTTCTGCTGGAAAAGGAAAACCATTCTCTAAGTCTATCTCTGTAAAAAAAGGAGAAAAATATTATCTTGTTTTGGATAATGTTTATCCTAATGGTGATGGACATATTATAGAAATAGGATACGAAAAAGAAGTTAATATTTCTGGAATAGTTCTTAATGAAGAAAATAAGCCAATAAAAGCTGAAGTTATTCTTGAGGACACTAAAGGAAATGAGGTAAAGAAAACTTTCTCTGACCCTATTACTGGCGAATATCTTTTCAAAACTTCTATTATTGTAAACACAAATTATAATGTTGTTTATCTGCAAGACAGTTCTTTTGTTAAAATAACCGAGATCAAATCTGAAAATTTAGTAAAAAACAATTATCAGATTAATGATATTAGAATTATTTTGCCGAAACTGCGCAAGGGAGCTAAATATCCTATGGACGCTATAAATTTCTATGGGGGTTCTTCAGTACCATTGCCTTCTGCTTATTATTCAATTAAAGCTTTATATAAGCTGATGAAAAAAAATCCTAAAATGGTTATTTCCATTTGGGGACACGTAAATGACCCTGGAGGACAAGAACCTGGTGCCCAGGAATTATCTGAAAAAAGAGGAAAAATAATTTATAATTATCTTATTGAAAAAGGCATAAATAAAGAAAGAATGTCAACAATAGGATATGGAGCAAAGTTTATGCTTTTTCCTAATCCTAAAAATGAAAAAGAGCAAATTAAAAACAGAAGAGTTGAGATAAAAATTATTGAATATTAGAATAATGTACTTGCTTTTTTAAATTTGCAATCAATATTGTTAATAAAAAAATATCTGTAAATTTATAGGTCTAAAAAATAATAATTATAACTAAAAAACTATTAGACATCTTTCCAAATTAATAAGACATTCCGTTATTTATTAACCCCGACATTTATGTCGGGTATCTAAATGCTCCATCTGATGCGGGCTTTAGCCCAAAAATTCAATTCTTAACCTAACACCAATGCGAAGCTTCGGAACGGAATCGGATCAGGGCTAAAGCCCATTTTCTCTCCTTGTGAGCCCCGACCTGAAGGTCGGGGTTAATATAACAAATTTTAATTTGGAAAGATGGCTATTATTTAGTTGTCCCTTAAAAAGTATTCAATAAAATAGTATTCAGTTAAATAACGTTATAAAACTATGAAAATATTTGCAAGAAAAAATAGTAAAATAGTTAAAACCTTGCATTTTTTTATAATTTCTTTAATGCAAAAAGGTTAATTATTTTCTAAAGTTTTAATCGAAGCGGTGCGGTGGGCTGTCCACGAACGGCTTTAGCCCTCACGAACACCATAAAAAACTTGTAGTGAGCTTGTCGAGCTATAAAATAAAGATGTGAGTAATTGTGCGAACTACAATTTTTGGGTTAATTATACACGGTGTTACAACAAATCATCGCCCTTGTTTGTGTCCTCACAAACAAATTATGCGTGTCAAATATTTTAAAAACTGATTGCCATTGGAAGCGTTTGTGAAGACACAAACGAAGGCAGAAGGTTTTTTGTTTCTTTTTTGGTGCCTGCCCTGAGCTTGCCGAAGGGGTGAAAAAAGAAAAATAAAAAAAATTACACAATTAGAATATACAATGACTTTAATTTCCAATGAGGGTTTTTAAGGTTCGACTACTTACTAATTTTTAACTTCCTTATTAACAATCCAATATAAAATTGGATTTCCTTTTCTGACTCTAACTTTGAAATTGTCAATCAAAAAATTTTGTTTTTCACAGTTCCAAATATATACATTAAGCAGCGGGTTAGTATTTTTCAAATTAATATCGGGAAGTTTAATAGAATGAACAACAGTATTCCATTTGCCTGAAATCATTAAAAAATTTTTAAATTGAGATGAACTCCACAACAAATTTAACTTATCTTGCTCAATGCTCGAGACTAATTGAGCATTAGTAAAATTACCCAAAGGCATAACATCAACACTTATATCAATATAATTAACTGATTTATTAGCAATTTTTAACAAAGTATCCGAAAAACTGGGACCCCACTCTGAAACACTGTCAAAACCATACGAAAACTTTCCATTAGAAGCTATGCTGTCAATTAGAAATGCAACATTATAATCGCTCCAGTTTGAAACTTTTCCTTCAAAAGAATTTTCGGAATTGTAAATATAATCGTTTCCACTTGATATTGTTTTTTTAGAAAATATTACAGCATTTCCTCCATAATAATTCATTGTTTTACAAATATAGGGGAAATAATGCTGAATAAGTGGATATACTTCGCAAGAAGCACCAGCAAGATATCCGTAATAAATGTAGTTCCCTTTATAATTTGTAAACGTTTGTTGAAGTGGTTTAAAATCTTCGGGTTTATCGGCATCATATATATTTATAACATTTATTTTTTTATACTTATCAGCATAATAGTTAAAAATTTTAGAGGAAGTATTAGCAGTATCATGAATAGCCATACTAAAAACAACAAGGCAATTGTTAGAGATAAGACTGTCGCTTTCAAAAACAGCTTCTTTTACAATTTGTTCGTAAGGCGAATTGTAAAATATTTTATAATGTTTCCGTTCAAAAATAAGTGTTGAAATACAGACAAATGCAATTAAAATAGCTGTAATTATTCTAAACTTAAAATTATTCGATTTCACCCATCCGAAAATTCCAAACAAAAGGAAAGGGAATGCAAAAATCAGTACAGAATATTGCAGAACCGCATTTACGTATTTTGAGTAAAAAAATCCTGTTAAAAAAGGTATCACAAACCATGCAAGCGAAACCCATATAAGACTTTTTCTTTGAATTATAAAAAAAGGTTTTATAAAAAATCCTGCAATAAAAATCAGAAAAACAGAAACAGCAGTTATCAATGAATAATTAACTATATAATAAAGATATTCTAAAATAAAATCATTTTCGGGTTTACCCAACCAACCTCCTATTCCTTTCATTTCTAATTGGGCTTTAAAAATACTTATATTGGGCAAGTATAAAAGAAATATAGCTACTCCAGCTCCCAAATAAAAAAACAAATCTTTTCTTTTTACATAAAAGATGCCTGTTATTCCAATTATTGCAACTTGTAGTAATGTAAAATGATGATTGTAAGTACAAAGTGAGCCAGAAATTACAAATCCGATTAAATTAAAATACCGCTTCTTGTCAGAATAAAAAATTACTTTATTCCAAAAATAAACAAATAGCAAAATAAGAAATAATCCGCTAGAGTATGGACGAATTATTTGGCTGTAAAAAATCGGATATTGCAAATAAGCAAGAAGTGAAGCAATAGCAACCGCAGGAGTTTTTCCAAACCAGTCTGTAGCAATTTTGTAAGCCAAATAAACAGCTACAATGCCCGAAACAATAAATGGAAGTTTAAGCCACGCTTCCGAAAATCCGAAAATTTTTACCCAATAGAATAAAAATACTTGAATTAATGGAGGGTGCCCATCTATCATTACTCCTTTTTCAATTAATTCGTTAAAGCTATTATATTGAGTTCGTAATAATGCACTAAATTCATCGTGCATAAAGGGAATTGAAGATAACCGATAAGCCCTTAATATAAAAGCAATTATTAAAATACAGATTAATAAGATATTGTCAGCATTATTTTTAAAAAATTGTTTCATTATTAATAACTTATATTTTTTAAATACACAACCTGACAGGAACTTCGTAACCTGTCAGGATGTGTAACAATTGGTTTTTAGTTTAGAGTTTTTAGTTTATTAGTTTAGAGTTGTTAAAAACCCGAAACTTGAAACTTTAAACCCGAAACTTTTTAATTTATAATCATTCCCTTGTGTATCTTTTTATTCGTTAATGTTTCATCTGTTTATAGTTTATTAATTTATTGTTCCTCAATTTTTTATATTTTCAGATTGATGTAGATTGAAGAAGATTGATAGGATTGATGAAGACGTTCTTCAATCTTGTCTTCTCAATCTATTCAATCTTGTTTTTTCAATCCTTTCAATCCTTTCAATCCTTTCAATCTTTCTTCTCAATATTGTTTTCTCAATCCTATCAATCTTGTCTTCACAATCTTCTCAATCTTGCCTTTTCAATCTCCTCAACCTCAACCTCAAATATAATCAATCCTTTCAATCTTGTCTTCACAATCTTCTCAATCTTGCCTTTTCAATCTCCTCAACCTCAACCTTAACCTTAACCTCAAATATAATCAATCCTATCAATCTTGTCTTCACAATCTTCTCAATCTTGCCTTTTCAATCTCCTCAACCTTAACCTTAACCTCAATCTCAACCTCAAATATAATCAATCCTATCAATCTTGTCTTCACAATCTTCTCAATCTTGTCTTCCCAATCTTGTCTTCCCAATCTTGTCTTCCCAATCTTGTCTTCCCAATCTTGTCCCTTTTGTTATAATTATCTACAATAAATTCACTTCTGTTTCCAATTTAACTCCAAACTTTTCAAAAACACTTTCTTTAATTTTTTCCGACAAATCAATTATTTCATTTCCTTTTGCATTTCCGTAATTTACAAGAACTAAAGCTTGCTTTGAATGAACTCCAACATTTCCATTTTTAAAACCTTTCCATCCACTTTTTTCGATTAACCACCCAGCAGCTAATTTTTTTTCAGTATCAGAAATTGGATAAACAGGTGCATCCTGATATTTATTTTTTAATTCAGATGCCTTTTCGGTTGTAACAATAGGATTCTTAAAAAAACTTCCGGCATTCCCTATTTCTTTAGGATTTGGAAGTTTGCTTGTTCTGATATTTATTACTGATTGTCTAATTGATTGCAAGTTAATATCCTCATATTTTTTTAGCTCATCGTTTAAATTTCCATAATGTGTTTTATAATTATGACTAACCTTCGGTAATTTGTACGTTGTTGAAACAATTAACCAATTTTTCTTATATTCATTTTTAAAAACACTTGTTCGGTAACCAAAATTACATTCCGGATTTGATAGAGTTATAAATTTACCTGTCAGCAAATTAAATATTTCAACACTTTCAATACAATCTTTAATTTCGACACCAAAAGCACCAATATTTTGTACAGGTGCAGCTCCGCAATTGCCTGGGATAAATGAAAGATTTTCTATTCCACCGAAATTGTTTTTTACACAAAAATCCACAAAATCATCCCAAACTTCACCAGCATATACTTTTAACAAAACAACGACATCTGTTTTTTCTTTTATTTCAATTCCTTTGAAAGTTGGGTGCAAAACTACTCCATTATAATCATCAGTAATTAAAACATTTGACCCTCCACCTAGTATAAAAAAATTTTTATTCTGTAAAATATGAGATTTAAAAATTTCTATTAAATCGCTATAATTTGTTATTTCGATGAAATTTTGGGCTATAGCTTCTATTCCAAATGTGTTATAATGCTTTAGCGATATGTTTTCATATAATTTCATGTTTGCAAAGTTATTTTAAATATCAAATAATTAAATGAAATTTAAAATATTTTGGCACTTTTGTTGAGTCACGAATTTTTTAGTATAAATTTGCTAAAAAAATAAAATGAAAACATTCTTAGTTTTATTGAGTTTATCAATTTCAATAAATTCAATTAATGTAAATGCACAAACTTTAAACGATGCACAAAATTTATTAAACAACGTTACAGGAGGCAGTTTTACACAAAAAGAAGCTGCAGATGCAATTAAAGAAGGTTTAAGTAAAGGAACCGGAAACGCTGTTAATTTAATAGCAATTAAAGACGGTTATCTAAAAAATCCTGAAATAAAAATTCCATTTCCTCCTGAATTTAAAACTGTTGAAACAAAACTTCGCTCTGCAGGTTTTGGCAAAAATGTAGATAAAGTTATTCTTTCAATTAATAGAGCAGCCGAAGATGCTGGTAAAGAAGCTAAGCCAATATTTATAAATGCAATTACAAGTTTAACAATTACAGATGCAATTAACATTGTTAAAGGTCAGGATAATGCTGCAACAAGTTATTTAAAAAAAACATCATCATCTGAATTAAACAACAAATTTAAACCAAGCATAAAAACATCTTTAGATAAAGTTGGAGCAACAAAATATTGGTCAGAAACGATTAAACTTTATAACAAATTACCTTTAGTAAAGAAAATAAATCCTGATTTGGCTCAATATGTTACTGGCAAAGCAATAGATGGATTATTTTTAATGGTTGCAAAAGAAGAATTGAAAATAAGAAAAGACCCTTTATCCAGAACGACTGATTTGTTAAAAAAGGTGTTTGGTAAATAACATTTCATTTTGTTATTTCTTGAAAAAACACTACACATATTCAGCATTTGGTTTAATTATTTCGTCGGAAATTGAAATCCCCGAATTTGTTATTTCAAAAGAAAAATCCAACGTAACAATATGCTATGGGAATGTACCAAAAACTCTAAAAAAAGCTGAACACGAAGGGTTTCGGTATCAAATATCTAAAAACGAATTTCTTATTAAATACAGCACATGGGCAACTTATTTTGTTTGCAATGGAGAAAAAGTAATAATTCAGCCCGAAAAAAATGCTGACGAAAGAGATATCCGTGCATTTATTTTAAGTACTGTAATTGCCATTGTTCTTCATCAGCGTGGATTACTACCATTGCACACAAGCGGAATTGTTTACAAAAATAAGGGCGTTTTGTTTGCAGGAAATTCTGGCATTGGGAAATCAACCATTGCAATTGCATTAAATAAGAAATACAAGTATAAATTCATTTCAGACGATATTACTGTTATTTCGGAACAAAATGCAGCACCAATAATTTATTCGTCATTTCCTTCGGTAAAATTATGGCAGGATAGTTTAGATATGCTAAAAATATCGAATAACAAATTACCATTAATCAGAAAAGATGTTAATAAATTTCGTTATAACACAAATACCGATTTTTATTCAGGCATATTAAATCCTTATGCTATATTTGTGATAGAAAACAATGTTCAAAACAAAGTTGAGATAATTGAAATTAAAGGAGTAGAAAAATTTAATATTGTCCGAAATCACATTTTTAGAGCCAAAATGATTAAAGAATTATATTCGAATGAACATTTTAAATTGCTTACTCTTTTTCTTAATTCGGCAAAATGTTATAAGATTTTAAGACCAAAAGATGTTAATACAATTAATGAACTTAGTTCAATGATTAATAAAATTATAAAAAAAGTTTGAAGTTTGAAGTTTCGGGTTTCGGGTTTTTTAAAAACTCTAAACTAATGAAAAGTATAAATAATTAATAATGAAGCTTAACTAAAAAATAAACACATGAAAAAGAATATAGTTTGGCTGGCATCTTATCCAAAATCGGGCAACACTTGGTGCAGAGTGTTTTTGTCAAATTATTTAAATAAAACTAAAGAAACAGTAGATATTAACAACTTGCAAATTGGTTCAATTTTTAGCAGTAAACATATTATCGAAGATAATACAGGTTTAGATATTTCGGAATATACCGAAAATGAATGTGATGAGCTAAGAAATTTCGCTTTTACAAAATGGGCTGAAAATTTCGATGATTTTGCGTTTTTTAAAACTCACGATGCGTATTTACCTTTAGATTCAGGAGAAAACATGTTCCCTGTTAAATCAACAAAAGCAGCCATTTATTTTATTCGCAACCCTTTAGATGTAACTATTTCGTTTGCCAACCATTTGGCTTGCACAATAGATAAATCAACTAACAGATTATGCGATAAAAATTTTAGTATTGCAGCAAGTAAAAAAAAATTTAACCAGCAGGTTAGACAAAAAATACTCTCATGGGATTTACATGTTAAAAGCTGGACCGAACAAAACGATTTTCCTGTTTTAGTTATCAGATACGAAGATATGCTGTTAAATCCCCAAAAAGAATTTAAAAAAATTCTAAAGTTTCTTAAAATTAAAACAGATAACAATAAGCTCAACTCAGCTATAAAAAACAGCAGTTTCGATAAAATGAAACTGTTAGAAAAAAAAACAGGATTCAAAGAAAAACCATCATCTTGTAAAAAATTTTTTAATGTTGGTAAAAGTGGATATTACAAAGAAATATTGTCTGAAAACCAGATAAAAAAAATAATTAAAGAACAAAAAGATAGTATGAAAAAATTCGGTTATCTTTAGATTTACTTATAAAAACATAGAACAAGAAACAGATAACAATGTGCAGAGAGCAGTAGGCAGTGAACAATGAACATAGAACAATGAAACAATATTTTATTTGTACATTCGTATAATTCGTATTTCGTAAAGAACAATAAACATAGAACAATGAACATTTTTGAACAGTAAACATATAACAATGGACAAAAAATACGTTAGAAAAAAAGAACTCCTTTCGAGCAGAATGGACAACGAAATAGTAATGATGCACCCCGAAAGCGGTAAATATTTTGCGTTAAACCCGGTTGCTTCAAGAATTTGGGATTTGTTAGAAACACCTCACAATTTAAACGAATTGATCGAAAAATTATTAAAAGAATTTGACGTTTCCGAAGAAACATGCTGTAAAGAAGTTTCAGCGTTTTTAAAAGAAATGAGCGAAAAAAAACTTGTCGTTATAAGCGAACAAGGATGATTGGTGAAATTTGAAAAACCTCACCCCTGACCCTCTCCAAAGGAGAGGGAGTTAAGATTAGGTTTTTAACATTAATGATTATGAAATTAATTTGAATAGTGTTTATTAAAAATGATTTCGGGTAAAATGAGTTACAACTTCTTTAAAATATTTTCGATTTCAAAAAACGAAAAAAAACTCTTTTTTGAAGCTTACTTCACTTCATTTATTGTAAGAATTTCTCTTATTTTTACTTCGTTTAATAATTATTCGAAAAAAATCGGAACTTTAAATTCCGAAGCAAAAACAATTAACAATTTCAGGAGCGAAACAATAAATCCAATACGTTTAGCAGTTAAACGGGCAGCAAAATATTCGTTGTGGCGAAACAAATGTTTAGAGCAAGCAATTACAGCAAAAAAAATACTTAAAAAAAGAAATATTGAAAGTACAATTTACTTCGGAGTTTGTAAAAATAACAATTTACTCGAAGCTCATGCATGGGTTAAAGTTGGTGAAATGTTTGTAGTTGGCGAAAAAAATCATAAAAGATTTACGGTGGTGGCGTATTATTCTTAAAATAAATTACTATCGTCCTCGTTTGTAACGAGGATTACGAGCATGTAAATCATTAAAATCACAGTTCAAGGACAATTAAACATAAAACAATAGATAATAAAAAATTAAAAATAATTAAAACGAAAATAACTGTCTGAACCACTGATTTATTTTGATTAAAGGTTTACCTTGATTAATATACCAGAATATTATAACAATTGGTATTATGTGTCTGACATTTATCATAGTAAATCATATTAATCATATTGAAATCTGTGGTTCTGACATTTTTACAATTTTCTCACTTTCATTAACAACAAAGTACTCAAAATAATAAATAATAAAACGTAAATATTCAATTCTTCACAACCTTCTCTGCCAGTATCTGTTTGCCATTAACATATAAACCTACTATGGAAACGCCGCTGTCCCACTTGCCTGCAGGTATTTCTACCTTATTATAACCGGGTTGCAGGGAGTATGCTTCCTGTAACGAGCCATAAGAACTGAATGCACGTAATTCGGATTTGTCTTTGCCTGGGATAGTGCATTCAACGGTAATATTGCCAGTTGTTGGGTTAGGATAAACTTTAAAATTAAGTTTTTCTTTTGTGTATTCTTCTAAACCGTTTCCGTTTAAGATTGTTATTGTTTTTTGTGCAGTTTTCACACAACCGCTATCTGTAACGGTAACGATTGCAGTATAGTTTCCTGCAATCGTGTACGAGTGTATCGGGTCTTTTACATTATCTGTACCGGAATCTCCGAAATTCCATTGCCAACTTTGTGCATACGCATTATTGTTGTAAAGTTGCACGTTGGCATTACCACCACCCAAATAAAAAGTATCACTGTTTGCAAACACACGTGGAATAAGCCAGTTACAGCCGGTTGGTGGCTCAACATGTAAAGCAACTATGCCATTTACACTGTCTGCACCAGCCATATTAAAATATCCTGCAATATATAAGTCATCATTATAAACACACATATCTCTTACATCAGAATTTAAACCAATAATATTGTACCAGCTTACACCATCATAACGTAATAATATTGTGTCCTGATTTAATTCTACAACCAATAATGACGCAAAAAGTTCTTTATGATACATGCAAAGTTTAAATGGATAGGAATTTGTATCAGGAATATGTAAATCATCCCAATTATAACCATCCCATCTTTTTAACCCGCTTGTGGTATCGGTACCATATTCCTGACTGCTTACGTAAAGAAAATTATTAATAGTATCAACAACCATGTTATTAGGTGTAACCAAATATTCGTCTTTTAATTTATGCCAAACTGTTCCACTCCAGGCAGCAATACCATTTGTATAAAGACCACCGACCCAATCAATACCTCCACTAATAATTATTTCGTTATTATATTCTGTCATTGCATAAACAGCAGGATTAGTTCCTTGTACACCAACTCCCAAATGAGAATAATTTGTTCCGTTATATCCGGCAACAGGTCCATAAACAGTACTTCCTAAAAAGTAAAAATAACCTGCAACATACAAATAATTTTTAGTTTTCAAAATCTTAACGTCATTACTGGGTGTAATGTTTGACAGGGCTTCCATATTTGTACCGTCAAAACGGGCAATGTATTTTGTGTTCGGAATATTGCCAACACCAATATCATTGTTAATTTTATTAAAATTACCCCCACAATATAGTTTATTATTAAATTCAGCAAAACTGTAAATAACACCATAAAAATTACCTAACCCTGGAATTGAATCATATACAATACCATCCCAGGTTAAAGGTCTTCCCCAAGAACCAAATTGTGGTTGTGGTAACATATAATTGCCAATTCTCATTATGTTTCCGTAAATTAGTAGCTTATTATTATAAACTTTTAAAGTATAAACCTCTGCTGGTTCACTTGTTGCATATAACAAAGGAGATAAAGGTTTCCATACCTGAGCAGATGCTTCGACTACGCTCAGCATGACAAAAGTAAAAAGTGAAAAGTAAAAAGTAAAGATTGTTTTTTTCATAATTGTCTGAACCACTGATTTATTTGATTAAATGATTAGCAAGATTATTTTCCTCAGGCTCACCCGCACCCTTTTATTCCCTAAAGGGAGCTTACCCACGATTATTATTCTATCTTCACAAACCTTTCACTCCCATTCACAACACCTTTTCCAAAATAATAAATAATCAATCGTCAATATTCAATTTTTTACAATAATACATTTTTTTATGTAAGATGTAAGATGTTTCATGGCAAATGTATATTAACGGATATAAACATTTGACATCATACATTTGACTTCTTACATCTGACATTTTTTATTTCTTTACAACCTTCTCCACCATCACCTGCCTGCCCTCAATATAAACCCCTACCAAAATAACACTATCTTTCCAATTGCCTGCAGGCATAATAAATTTATTAAAACCTGATTCTAAAGCATGTTCGCCTAATTGTGAGCCAGTGGTTCTGTAAGCTGTTATTTTTCCCTTTTTGTTTTGTGGTAAAGTACATTCTATTGTAAAATCACCATTTGTAGGGTTGGGATAAAGTTTAAAATTCAGTTTTTCTTTTGTGTATTCCTGCAACCCGGTTCCATTTAAAACCCATATTATTGCCGTATCAGTTTTTGTGCAACCATCTTCGGTTACTGTAATGGTAATTGTGTATGTGCTGTCGTTAGTGTAAGTGTGGGTTGGGTTTTGCGTGTTTCCGGTTCCGCTGTCGCCAAAGTTCCATTGCCAATTATTAGCATAAGCATTGTTATTAAAAAACTCTACATTTACACTGCCGGTATCGAGATAAAAAGTATCCTGCAAAGCTAATGTGTGTATTGTTGGTTGTAAAAAAGCACAATTGGTATCGGGCATATACCAGCGGGCTAAACCATAAGCTGAATCGCCACCGGCTGTAGTAAAACCACCTGTAACAAATAAAGTGTCGTGAAATTCTTCCATTGCATTAGCCCAATTGTTTAATCCAATTCCTAAAGGATGCCATTGTTCATCATTCCAGTCCCACCTTCCTATATGATTTATTACTGTGTTGTCATTTAAGATACTATCTGTACCTACATATAAATAACCATTATACATTTTCATACTCCATGCCAAAGGTGTATTTATTCCCATAGAATGCCATTCAAATCCATCGTACATGGCAATATTATTAGATTCTATAGGGTTGTTATTAATATTTACCCAATTAAAATCGCCACCGAGATAAAGTAAATTATTAACTGTATCCATTTCAGCTTTGCGTGGTCCTCCATATATTCCTCCATAAGGTTGAGAAGACCAGCTTGTATCTCCTTCATATTTTAAAAAAATACCTATTGGACTACTACCTGCCAGTAAATCAGTTGAAAAACCTTTTAATAATTGAATTTGAGGTAAATTACACCTGTTTACCCAGTTTGTACCATCCCATGCAATAACTCCCCAAGCTAAGCCAAGCATATTAGAGCCGCTAAAAAAAATTTTATTATCATATTTTTCAATAGTCCCATAACATCCGGCACAATTACTATTTGTTCCTACAGGCCACCAGTCATTTCCATCCCAGCGGGCAATTCCCATAGTTCCGGGCTTGTTGTCTGCCCAACCAAAACCTCCACTAATATATAAATTTCCGTTATTAAAAAGAAAAGAATTTGGACTACCATTTACTCCTCCTTTTAAAGGATACCAGTTGCCATTATAATAACGAACAATATTTAAAGCATTGACTGAACCAATTTTTAAGAAGGCTCCACCTAAATATAAAGTATCATTTATTGCATAAAGAGAATTTCCATAGCCATTTCCACCCATCCATAATGCAAACTTCTTATTTGGATCCGGTATCCATTGTTGTGAAGTAACAGCTAAAACCTGTAGAAGAAGAATTGATATGAGAATGTTTTTTTTCATTTACTTATTGTCTGAACCACTGATTTCA
>Ga0209211_10003253_pt1 | contig 26817 bp, 27 predicted proteins | sample RifGroA2_FD_183992 | JGI IMG/M metagenome (GOLD analysis project Ga0209211, IMG submission 183992) | Groundwater microbial communities from Rifle, Colorado, USA - Groundwater A2 (SPAdes) (version 2) | ecosystem: Environmental > Aquatic > Deep subsurface > Groundwater | place: Rifle, Colorado...
TAAGGCTGGCGATTTGATTGAACATTTATCTTACAGTATGCGCCGGGTGCTTTTTTTTGTAATTCCGTTAAGTATTACTTTTTTAATACTCCGCGCACAAATTGTTCGTGTTATTTTAGGTGCCGGCCAATTTGACTGGACCGATACTATTAATACCGCGCAGGTGCTTGGTTTTTTGGCATTGTCAATGATAGCGGAAAGTTTATTGCCTTTGGTGGCGCGGGCTTTTTACGCTTTGCAAGACACTAAAACGCCAGTAATTGTTAGCGTAGTGGCGCTAGTGGTTAATATAGTTTTATCAGTGGTCTTAATAAGACCGTTTGGCTTAATTGGTTTGGCGTTAGCCTATGTAGTGGCGGGTCTAATTAATTTTTCAGTTTTAATATTTATTTTAGGCGAGCGGCTGGGTAGTTTGCAGTCGGCAAAAATCGTCAGCACGACTCTTAAAATAATGTTAGCAGCTATTCCCGCCGGATTAATTATGTATGGCGCGTTACAGGTGTTGGCCCCAGTGGTGAATATGGATACTTTTATGGGCGTGTTTATTCAAGGGGTCGGCGCCGGCCTGGCGGGGGTTATAACATACGCATTCTTAGCCCATGCCTTAAACCTGCCCGAAATGCTTTACGCGGTTAACTGGCTTAAGCTGGCTTGGCAAAAACTGCGAAGTCAGGCCGGATAATTTTATGGAATTAAACAAGATACGCAATTTTTGCATCATGGCACACATCGATCACCCCAGTAGTATGTCTGATTGTTATCAGACCACTACGGGGCGAGACTTGAATTATTAGGTTGGTATATGGAGTTATCTAAAATAAGAAACTTCTGCATAATCGCGCACATCGATCACGGTAAATCTACCTTAGCCGATCGCTTGTTAGAATTAACTAACACGGTTAGCAAACGAGAAATGAAGAATCAAGTCTTAGACCAGATGGATTTGGAAAGGGAACGGGGGATAACCATTAAACTGGCTCCGGTTACCATGGCTTATAAGGGTTATGAATTAAACCTTATAGATACCCCGGGACACGTGGACTTTGCTTACGAGGTGTCGCGGTCCTTAGCTTGTGTGGAGGGGGCTATATTATTGGTTGATGCCACTCAAGGTATCCAAGCCCAAACGGTGGCCAACTTGCATTTAGCTCAAGAGCAAAAAATAAAAATCATCCCAGCTGTCAACAAGATAGATTTACCCAATGCCAATATTAAAGACACTAAACAGGAATTAGCTTCGCTGCTGCATATTAGTGGCGGCGACATTATTGAAGTGTCTGGCAAAACCGGCCAGGGTGTGGCTGAATTACTGGATGCTGTAATTAACAATGTACCCACACCGTCGGCCTTAGATGCTGGTCTTAAAGCCCTGATTTTTGATTCCAAGTATGATGAATGGCGCGGCGTGGTAGCGTCAGTTAGGGTTTTTTCCGGGCAACTACGGGCGGGGGGAAAGTATTGGCTGCCCGGAGGTAAACTAGGCGGGGAGTGCTTGGAGGTAGGAAAATACCAACCCCAACTTAAACCAACCGACAGCGTATCCAGTGGACAAATAGGCTACGTAGTTACTGGACTAAAGCAAATAGATAAGGTGCGCGTTGGTGACACGATTGTGTCAAGCTCTGGTGGCCAGCCGCTGCCCGGTTATCGTCAGGTCAAACCAATGGTGTATGCAGGTTTTTATCCTAAAGAGGGTGACGATGCCGAAGATTTACGTGAGGCACTAGGCAAACTGCGCTTAAATGATGCTAGTTTATATTTTGAGCCGGAACACTCTCCGGCCTTGGGTTACGGTTTTCGGGCGGGTTTTTTAGGGTTGCTGCATTTGGAAATTACGCAAGAAAGATTAGAGCGTGAATACAATCTTGAATTGGTTATAACTTCACCGTCGGTGGCTTACATCGTGTACACGACCAATGGCGCCGAAACCACTATCAAAAGCGCTTTGGAATTACCGGGCGAAGAAATGATTAAAGAAGTGAAGGAGCCGATAATGTCTTTGGACATTGTTACGCCAGTCGCTTATTTAGGACCGGTAATGACTTTAGCCCAAGGTGCTCGCGGGGTCTGGTTGAATACCGATTATTTAACCGGCGCCAATGGCGAGCCGGAGCGCGCCATACTACATTATCACATACCTTTGGCCGAGATACTTTATGATTTTTACGATCGTTTGAAAAGCGCTAGTCAAGGCTACGCTTCGCTGAATTATGATTTTTTGGAATACCGGCCCTGCACAATCAAACGACTGAATATTCTGGTGGCCGAAGAACCAGTGGAAGCTTTGGCCACCATAGTTTACACGGACCAAGCCTACGCTCGCGCCCGCTACCTGGTCACCAAATTAAAAGAGGTCTTACCGCGGCAAATGTTTGAAATAAAAATTCAAGCCGCCCTGGGCGCAAAAGTCATTGCTTCCGAACGTATATCGGCCCTGCGCAAAGACGTGCTTAAACGCGCCTCTTCCGGGGGTGACGTCACCCGCAAACGTAAGTTGCTGGAAAAGCAAAAAAAGGGTAAAAAAAGAATGAAACTGGAAGGTCGGGTGGAAATTCCCAGTGCCGCCTATCTAAGCGTCTTGGGGCGTGATTCTAAAAACTAAGTCCGGGAGCAATAGTAAAAAGTACCAATCCTAAGACAACGATGATCGATACTATTAACCAAATTTTTTGACGAGTGCGCGCTCTCATATCCTTTATTAAGTTTACAAAAGTCTCATACAATAAGCAATTAAAAAGTGTGATATAATTAGCAACATGAATTCAAGTGGGCGTTTTTGGGCCGTGGTTACTTCTCGTTTTTTTCTAATATTAGCTCTGGTAGCGGTAATTGCCGTGGGGGTGGCGCTAGTAAACGGTTGGCGGCGGAATCAGGAACTGGCAAAAGAAATTGATGATCTGCGGGGTAAAATATCCAGTAATGAGCAAAAAAATCAAGAACTTGATGAGCTAATGAATTATTTTGGCACAGCTGATTTTATGGAGCGGGAAGCGCGTTTGCGATTAAATTTAAGACTTCCGGGCGAGCAAGTGGTAATCCTGCCCGGGGCCGGAGACCAAGCCGATTCATCAACTGCGGGTGGTAATACTTATGAGGAAAATTGGCAAGAATGGTGGAATTATTTTTTTAAACGATAAATTAATATGCCTGAAAAAAAATCACAACCCGAATCCAAAGACCTGCGCTCCAGTATTCTGGATGAAATCTCGCAGTATAAGTTTTCCGGCCGAAGCGCCGGCCAGCAGGTAAAGCGATTTGTTTGGGGAGATCCAACCAAAAAGGAAAGTCCCAAGGCCAAAGTACCCGTGGCTGCTGCAACTGATTCTAATAAAGCCACCGTAACTGTGCCAATGGAAAATTTGTCAAAGCGTCGGTCGGCGCGCCTACGTTGGCCGATTATTGGTCCCCTGGGCGTGGTACTCGTATTGGCAGGTTTTGTTCTGATTTTTTATCAGGCGGAATTATATAAATCATCGCCAGCCTTGGCGCGGTTTTTGCCCTGGCCAGCCGCAATTGTGAACGGACAGATGCTGCCCTTGAGCGATTTTACGGACGACGTGCAGACACTGACTGAATTTTATATCCGAGCCCAACTGGCCAGCAATTCGTCGGTTGATATTGACGAGAAGCAAATAGAAACGGCGGTGGCAGAGCGGATGGTAAATGAGGCGCTCGTAGCCGACTTCGCCAGTCGAAATAATATTATAGTCGCCGATCAAATGGTTACTGACGAGCTGTCTAGGATTGCTCAGGATTTTGGTTCGCCCCCGGAAATGGAATTATTTATTAAGGAAAATTACAATTGGTCACTGGCTCAATTTGAAGTCAAGGTTATTAAACCTTATTTACAGCGCCAACAAATAGAGGCATGGTTTCAGCAGAATCAATCGGCTCAAACCGCGGCCGCTGATAATATAAATAAAGTCGCCGCTGAAATAAATGCGGGCATGGAATTTTCAGAAGCGGCCCGTGTTTACTCACAAGATGAGACTAACGCCCTTTATGGCGGCTACCTAGGAGTATTTGAAAGAGGCGTAATGGTGCCCGAATTTGAGGAAGCGCTTCTTAAGTTGGAGATTGGCGAAGTATCACCCCCAGTACAAACAATATTTGGTTGGCATATTATTAAGCGCGAGCCGGTGCCTAATGACGAAGGTTATCAGGTAACCGATCTGGCGGCCAGTCATATTTTAGTTAAAGTGTTTGACTTTGATAAGTGGCTACAGGATGAAAAAAGTAAGGCTAGTGTTTGGATGTTACTAAAGCTTGAAGAATCGGGTAATTAAGTTGTGCACAAAAAAACTGTCGACGCCAAACCCGACTTGAGTTTACGGTACAGTACTGGAGCCAGCGGGTCCGCCTCAGGCGGACCGACCTCTTTACCCCACCCCTTCTGGAGCCGAGAGCGGGAGTTGAACCCGCGACCTATCCGCCGCGGGCGGATTACCCCGCCTGCCGATCGCCTGGAGCCGATGGTCGGAATCGAACCGACAACCTACGGTTTACGATACCGTTGCTCTACCAATTGAGCTACATCGGCGCCCGGCGACAGGCGGGCAGGTCTACCAACTGAGCTATCTCGGCAGGACCAACTGCCACCCTGCCTCTCGGCCATGAGCTCCCGCTCGGGCCTCGGGGCCTTGAACGGCGAGGCCGAATGGCGGGTGGTCACCCAAAGGGTGAAGCTACTCTGGCGCGGAGCGGGATACCAGAATCGGACTGGCGCCCCTTGCTTGGGAAGCAAGTGTACTGCCATTATACTAATCCCGCCAATTGCTACGGAGGGTGGAGGAAGCTAGCGTACTACCATTGTACTAATCCCGCGGCCAATCTGCCAAATAACGGCTAAAGTAAAATCAGTATATAAAACAGCTCCTAAATATGCAAACGCTTAAAATTAAATTTCTGATTATAATCGCGGCCGGTTTCGTGGCGTCATCAGCTCACGCTGCTTTGGCCGATTATATTTTTTTTGAGCCGGGTGATAAGGCCGGGGCGGGCCTAGCCTGGCAACCCGCGGGCGCAGAATTCCAATTACAAGCTCCACCCCAGGCGGTTACTCAAGCTATTGAAGTTCACGTTAACATAAACCCCAGTCTTTCACAGTTGCCTCAAGCCATAGCCGAAGGGCCGGTTTATGAACTGTCAGTAATGTCTGATCAAGAAAAGTTTGACCAAGCACTGGAATTTTTATTGCCAGTAGAGTCGACTCCCGGGCTGGTTTGGTGGCTGCAGCAGGATAGTGAGTGGAATTTACAATGGGGTTTTAAGGATATAAACGGATCTTTGTACGCTGCGTTTAAACTCACACAACCCGGAGTTTACAATCTAGTGTTAGCCCGTGATGCAGATAAAGAAATTATTGTAACTAGTAAAGCAGACAAATCTTTTGCTACCTCATTATTTAGCATTACTTTGCCCGATGATATTACCTTGGGGAGCGTGGTGAAATTGCAACATTTGGCCGCTGGCAATGTACCCATACCTAAGGGGTTAGTGTCGCCGATTTATCAGTACGACCTAATTGGTTTTTCTGTCGCCGACATTGCCAGTAAATTAGTTTCGGTAACCCTACCATATTACTTATCCGACTATCAAGGACGCGATTTGGTATTCTTTGATAAACGGTTAGGCGAATGGCGCACCGTGCCATCAATAAACAACTTACAAAAGCAAACAGTTACCGGAAAGTTGCCTTTTACTTATGCGGTGGTAGCCTTGGTAGAAAATCCAAATGTTTTTGACGGCGTAGCTAGTTGGTACGCGTATAAGGCCTGCGCTTGCGCCGCCGCTCGGTTTTGGCCCAAACAAAGTAAATTAAAAGTCACTAATTTGGCCAACGGTCTTAGCAAAATTGTTCGCCTGAATGATTACGGCCCCGAGGAATGGACCGGACGATTAATTGATTTAGATAGTACGGTTTTTAAAGCCATCAGCAGTTTGTGGCGTGGCCTCATTAATGTCAGGGTGGAGGAGGTATAAATTTAAAATGCAAAAATCAAAATTTAAAATTACAGTTCAAAATTACGAAAGTTTTTTTATTTTGCATTTTGGTTTTTTAAATTTTAATGTTTTATTGTGCCGTTAATTGAATTTAGAAATGTAACCAAAAAATATGGTCATTACACGGCCTGTAAAGGTGTGAATTTGGCCATAGAAGATGGTGAGTTTGTATCAATTGTCGGGCAATCCGGCGCCGGTAAAACCACGCTGGTAAAATTATTAATAGCTGAAGAGAAAATAACCGAGGGGCGTATCGTGGTGGCCGATTGGGATATTACCAATATTCGTCCGCGGGAAGTACCGATTTTGCGAGAACAAATCGGTGTAGTATTTCAAGATTTTAAATTACTGGAAAAAAAAACCGTTTACGAAAATGTGGCCTTTGCCTTAGAGGTATCGGGCGCGGACAATGCCCGCATAACTAATGTAGTGCCGCAGCTTTTAAAAATAGTCGGCTTGGAAAATTTTACCAATCAATGGCCCTATGCCTTATCGGGTGGGGAAATGCAGCGCGTGGCCATTGCCCGGGCTTTGGCCCACCGGCCAAAAATCTTAATTGCCGACGAACCAACGGGTAACTTGGACTCTATTAATACCAAAGAAATAGTCAACCTACTGCAGAAAATAAACGAATTCGGTACCACCGTAATCTTAGTATCTCATAATAAGGAGGTGGTTAATTATATTAAAAAAAGGGTCGTGACTATGCATCAAGGCGAAATAACTTCAGACCAAGCGCGCGGGCGTTATTTGTTATAATGGTTTTATGATTACTCTTTGGCGTGTAATAAAATTTGGCTTTCAGAGCTTTGTGCGGAACTTTTGGTTATCTTTGGTTACCATCACCATTATTACATTAAGCCTGCTGTCAATTAGCGCGTTAGGAGCGGTATCGGTAATGTCCACCGAAGCCCTCAGGGGATTGGAGGATAAAATAGATATTAGCGTGTATTTAAAGCCCAAGCTTACCGAGGGCCAAATATACGCGCTCAAGGGCGAATTAGAGGCTTTAGGAGGCGTTAAAGAGGTGGTGTATATATCGGCGGAGGAGGCTTTGGTTAAGTTTAGAGAGAAATACCAAGGTAATGAGCAAATAGGCGAGGCGCTGGTTTTGTTGGGTGTTAACCCCTTGGGGGCAAGCTTGGTGGTCAAAGCTAATTCCGAAGATGGTTATCAGGAAATTTTAACTCGGTTAGAAGAAGGGGATTATGACGATATTATACAGGAGGCCCGGTTTGATGATTATCGCCAAGTCATTACTGGTATTAATGATTTGACAAACAAGGTTAAGACGGCGGGGATCTGGGTCAGTGGTTTATTTTTATTAATAGCTTTGTTGGTTGTGTTTAATACTATGCGCATAAACATTTACACCCACCGTCAGGAAATAGAAATTGAGCGGCTGGTTGGTTCAACCAACTGGTTTATCCGTGGCCCCTTTTGGGTAGAAAGTATATTGTATGCCTTGGTGGCCACAATCGTCACGGCGGGTGTTTTTTACGGCGCGCTGTCTTGGTTGCAGCCGTACGTGGTTGGCTTATTTAATGGCAGTTCTTTTAATCTGGTCACGTATTTTCAAGGCAATTGGCTAACTTTTTTTGGCTTACAATTTTTGGCCGCGGCGATCCTAAATATGTTAGCATCCGGCATAGCCATGCGGCGTTACCTGAAGGTATAGGGTTGACCAATTGTAACAAACGCAGTATCATACCCGCGCGGTGGGGGATCCGCCTAGACTCGATGTCTAGTCGAGGCTGGTCGTCTAACGGCCGCCGCCTCTGGCGGGGTAAATAGGACATCACCTTTTTGCGCCCACGGCGCATCCGCCTTTGGCGGAGGAGGAAAAGTATGCTATGGCATTTTGCGTCTATGTTTTAAAGAGTGGGCGCGACGGGATACGCTATGTTGGGAGCGGTGCTGACGCACGTACAAGGTTATTGCGTCATAATCTGGGGGATTACCGTTTTACTAAAGGGCATCGTCCGTGGATGCTGATTTATGAGGAACAGTACGAAACGCGGTCGGAAGCTGTTAAACGGGAACTTTTTTTAAAATCTGGACAGGGACGGAGGTTTCTTGACAGTATTTTAGGAAGTTAGTTGATTATACACCCACCTGGGGGATCGTCTAATGGTAGGACATCACCCTTTGGAGGTGAGTATCGTGGTTCGAATCCACGTCCCCCAGGTAGGTGCATAATTTAAGTATGATGGTTCGACTTGTTCCGTCCCTTAGGCGGGAATCCACGCCCCCCAGCCACAGTAAATACCATGAACATCAAAAGGCCTATTTCCAAACAACCACTCCCCAAAAGTGCTAGACGTGCTTACCGCGGTAAAATTTTTGATATCTATCAATGGCCAGTCAGAGGTTATGATGGCAAAACCTACGTTTTTGAAAAGGTTAAACGGCCAGATACAGCCTTGATAGTTCCTGTGACCAATGACGGACAAATTATTTTGTGTAAGCAAGAGCAGCCTGGTAAAAAACAGTTTATTTCTATACCTGCGGGCAGAATAGATAAAAATGAGACACCGCTCCAGGGTGCAAAAAGAGAACTGCTTGAAGAAACGGGGTACAAAGCCGGCAAGTGGGTATTATTTGAGGCTGCTCAACCCGTCAGCAAAGTAGAGTGGGCTATATACACTTTTATTGCCAAAAATTGCCACAAGGTGTCAGCGCAAAATTTAGACGGAGGTGAAAAGATTAAACCTTTTTTAGTAAGCTTTAATAAGTTTGTCAGTATGGTTTTAGACGATAAGATCAATGAACCGGGATTGAAAATACGATTTTTAGAGGCAGGGCAAGATCCAGTGAAGATGAACAAAATTAAAAAAATATTCGTCCCATAAAAATTGTTCAAAATCAAAATTACAAAACAATTCTAAGGTGTAAAATGGAAACAAACATCGGGCGATTAAAAAAAGAGGATGAGGGCTTTTCATCGTCCGCCTCGAGGAAGATAATACAGAAAATCGCATTTATTTTCCTCGCGTGTGGAATATGTGGTATGGTCGGTTTTATGATCGGTGAATCCACGGGCCTTGTTATAGGCCTTATTGTCGGCCTTGTAACCGCATCTGTGGTTTTAGCCTTAGTGGCAATAGCCGAATACAGGCCTTACCTTTAGCCGGGCGAATCGTTAGTCGTGCTACAGTCCATCCAAACGGGTGGACTTTTTTATTTGTATGGGCATGGCTTTTTTATTACATCATTCGCTCATTCGCGCGAATGAACGAATGACAAAGTTTACGTTTGTTGGTATTATTGGAAAATGCAAGAAATTGAGGTCAAAGCCCGCGTTAGAAATAAGGCTGAGGTTTTAAAAAGACTTGCCAGCCTAAATTGTCATTTGTCCGCGCCTATTTCCCAACGGGATCGTATTTTTATACCTAATGGCCTTACTTTACCAACCGTCGCGGGTGTTAATGTTTTAAGAATCAGGCAGCAGGGTGGTGAATATATTTTTACTGTAAAGCAACGGCTAACTAATCAGCTTAATTGCTTGGAGCGGGAGACTACAGTCGATAACCTCGAAGCGGTGGTAGAAATGTGCACCCTACTCGGGTATTTTGAAGTGTCGCAAGTGAATAAGCTGCGACGTAAGTGTAAATATGATGTGTTTGAAATTTGTGTTGATGAAGTGGAGGGGTTAGGGGATTTTATTGAAGTGGAAAAATTATCAACTGGTGAGGATAGTGCCGCAGTACAAAAAGAGTTGTTTGAGCTTTTAGAATCGCTGGGCGTAGCCAAAACTGATCAGGTGTGGGATGGTTATGATGTGCTAATGTATAAGCTACATTCATGAGTTGGCTCTTTTTTGCTCTTTTGCCTCGCGCGCTTTGGGCGATAAATAATGTAGTAGATAAAACTCTAGTCTCCAGTAGAATCCGCAATTCAACGGTATATTTATTTATTACGATTGTTGTTAGCGCTCTAGTTGTCGTGGTAGTGCCTTTTCGCGGTTTGGCTGTGCCATCACTAGGTATGGTATCGTTGGCCCTGTTTACTGGTATTATATATACCTACGGCCTGTGGCCATATTATAAAGCGTTGATGCTTGAGGAGGCTTCACGGGCCGTTTCTTTGTGGAACGTGGTTCCAATTTTCGTGTTGATAATATCCAGTATGACCATTGGGGAGAATTTTGGCGCGAGTGACTATTGGGCTTTCATTTTGCTGATGCTGGGTAGTTTTATGATTTCAACTAGACACCATGAAGGTAAATTTAAAGTTAGCGCTGGTGTGTGGCTGATGCTTTTATCAAGTGTTATATATGCAATCGAGTTGGTGCTGGCTAAGTATGTTTATCTAAACATGCCTTATTTAGATGGTTTTATTTGGATAAGGATAGGATCAGTATTGGCGTTGCTGCCGTTTCTGTTTAGGCCGAACTTCCGCCGAGTGATCAGGGAAATTTTTACATCACTAAGCGGTAAAGTTAGGGCAATAATAGCTGGTAACGAGGTGTTGGCACTCGGCGCCATTGCCAGCTTTGAGTATGCTATTTCTAAATCCTCAGTATCTTTAGTAAGCGCATTAGGCGGCACGCAGTCGTTATTTCTTCTGGCGTTTGTGGCTATAATGACGCACTGGAAGCCAACACTTCTTAAGGAGGAATTAGCACGTGGTGCTTGGTTAATAAAACTCGTCGCTATTCTAGTCATTGTTATTGGTGTTTATTTAAGCGCAGTCTAATTAATTGTAATCGAGTTTCTGTTTGCTTTTATTGGTCTTGATTGATAATATTGACCTATGCAAGATACTAGCAATATAGTCAATTTTTTGTTTGAGGTGGGTATTCTCGCCAAGACACCGCGTAGTGGTTTTTATTTTTTGGGGTCGGGCGAGCAAAGTGTAGCTGAGCACATAAATCGTGTCTGTGTAATTGGCTATGCTCTTTGCCAAATGCGGTTAGATAATGTGGATGAGGCTAAGGTAATTAAGATGTGTCTATTCCACGACGTTGCCGAAGCCAGAACGTCGGATTTAAATTACGTCCACCAGAAATACGCTCGGGCCGATGAAAACAAGGCCTTGGCAGATGTAGCCGCCACCTTGCCCTTTGGTGAAGATATTAAAACCTTAGTGGAGGAACGCAATGCTGGCCAGACCCGGGAGGCGAAAATTGCCAAAGATGCGGATCAATTAGAGTTAATATTATCCCTAAAAGAACAAGCCGACACTGGCAATATCCGGGCTGAAAGTTGGCTACCGCCGGCGCTTAAGCGGTTAAAAACCGAAGAGGCCAAACAGTTAGGTGAGGTAATTACCAGCACGGCATCGGATAATTGGTGGTATTCTGATGAGGAAAAGAAAAGTGAATGGTGGATAAACAAAAAGAGAGTGGTTTAATGAAGCGTAGATTCTACATACTATGTTTTATTATAGTTGGTTTTTTGCTGCAGTTACTTGTCCATGCGCTGGTAGAAAAATGGTATATTAGCCTATTAATTAAGGACTTTAGCACTTATGGTTTAGGCTGGTCCTGGGACACTTGGTTTAGTATCCATAGCGTAGCCACAGTACTATTAACAATTTTCGGCCTAGTGTTTGGTTACTGGCAAGGAAGATATTGGTGGCCGCGGCTTTATGATGAAACCGGCAAACGCCGCCACCATTGGCCTAAAATACAAACGTAACAATTTCCATCTAGGTTCGTCGTATATTATGCGGAGGCAAAATATATGACTAACTTAGACAAAGCTATAAGTATACTGCCAGAGCACTACCGCAAAGTGTTGGAACTAAGGTTTGATAAAAAATTTACTATTCACGAGACAGCTGAATATATGAATTTGGAAATGGTAGCGGTACGAAATCTTCAATACCGAGCTTTAAAGGAACTAAATCAGGTTTTGGCGGAATTACATCGCGCCAATGCTATAAGCAAAAAATATAGCTAATTATCTAATAGTCTAAACTTACAAGACTATGAGCTTAGGGTGGGCTGTTTTTTGGCTATAAGTGTGTTACACTTTAAGTAAGATAATTAGGTAAAAACTTATGCCATATTTCATAATTCTCGTTGTTTTATTGATAATCGCCTCAATTAGGCAAATCAACCAATATCAGCGTGGCGTTAAATTCACCTTAGGAAGGTACACGGGGATTATGGAGCCGGGCTGGCGTTTGGTTATTCCAGTGTTTCAGTCATACACCAAAGTAGATATGCGTGTTAGGGCAGTTGATGTTCCGGATCAAGAAGCTATAACTAAGGATAATATTTCGGTGAGGGTAAATGCGGTTATTTATTACCGCGCTAGCGCCGCCGAAAAAGTAGTCCTGGAAGTTGAAGACTTTGTGTATGCTATCTCGCAGCTGGCCCAAACTACCATGCGTAATGTTGTTGGTGAAGTTGAGCTAGATGAATTACTATCACAACGCGATAATGTTTCCGAGCGCATCCGGGCTATAGTAGATAAACTTACTGACCCTTGGGGTATAAAGGTTGAGTCGGTTGATTTGAAAGATATAACTCTGCCGGAGGAAATGAAACGCGTTATTGGCAAGCAAGCCGAGGCCGAGCGGGAAAAACGGGCGGTAATCATCAAGGCCGAAGGTGAAGTAATGGCCGCCAGTAATATGGCCAAAGCCGCCGATATTTTAAGCGGTTCCCAAGGGGCGCTGCATTTGCGCACGCTACAGTCTATAAACGATGTAAGTTCAGACCAATCCAACACCATCATTTTTGCCATACCTTTAGAGGTATTAAGAGCTTTTGAAAGATTTAATAAACCGAAAAATACTGGTTAATCATATGAAATCAAAACTTATAATTTGCGGGGTAATGATAATACTGGGTCTAGTTGGTTTGTTCACTTTAACTAGTTACTTGCGCTTAGTGGCGTTAATACTAATTTCAATCGGGCTAATATTGTTAATCAAGTTTACTTTTGGACGCGCACCAACGGCCGCCCAACCACAACAACCGCAGTATACCGAGTACACCGACCGCCTGACCTAGGTTTTAATTCCCATAGCACCAGTTTTATTTCGGTATGATGCTTGATAAATTGGAAAAGAAAAGGCTTTACCGGCTATGCGAAATGCTTCCCGGTATTTTGGTTTGGCTTACTTTCGCTTTGGCGATTGGGTTGTCGGTGTGGAAACCCTTATGGGCAATCTATTTTATAATCATATTCGATTTGTACTGGTTTTTACGGGTGGGTTATTTAATGTTGAATATCCTGATGGCCTGGCGTCTGTATCGTCATAATATCAAAATTGATTGGCTGCCTAAGGCGCACGCCCTGCCGCGATTTAACGATATTTACCATATAGTTTTTTTTCCAACTTATAAAGAACCGTATGAGGTGCTTGATCATTCCCTTGGGTCCATGACCCAAATTAAATACCCGCATGACAAAATGATCGTGGTTTTGGCGGGAGAAATGCGCGACCATGATAATTTTAAACGCCACGCGGCCAAACTAACTCAAAAATACGGCCAGCATTTTTTTAAATTTCTGGTTACTTATCACCCAGCTGACATAGTGGGGGAGATGGCCGGAAAGGGTTCTAATATCAACTGGGCCGGGCAGCGCGCACAAGAGCTGATTGATGAACTAAAAATACCTTATGCCAATATAGTCGTGTCAACCTTTGATGCCGATACTTGCCCGCACCAAAGCTACTTTGCATATCTGACTTATCTATTTTTAACAGTGCCCGACCCATTGCACTCAAGTTACCAGCCCGTAGCACTGTATAACAACAACATCTGGGAATCTTACGCCATTACCAGGACAGTGGCTAATGCCACGACTTTTTGGCTATTATCGGACATGGCCCGGCCGGAACGGCTATTTACTTTTTCCTCACATTCTATGCCTTGGCAGGCCTTGATTGATGTGGGTTTTTGGCAAAATGACATAGTTACCGAGGATTCACGTATTTTTTGGCAGTGTTTTGTGCGCTATGACGGCAACTATCGGGTAACGCCAATGTTTATGCCCGTATCTATGGATACGGTTTACACCGGCAGTTTTTGGCAAACTATGGTTAATCAGTACAAGCAACAACGCCGCTGGGCATATGGCGCCGAAAATCTGCCATATTTAATACTTTATTCCGTGTGGGGTAAACACATTCCGTGGGCCAAAAAAGCGCGCTATTTGTGGAATATGCTGGAAGGATATTATTCCTGGGCCACGGCGCCGATAATTATCTTTTTACTTGGCCGCTTGCCGCTGTATTTTGTGGGGCCCGATGAGGGCGCTAGCTTGATAATTTATAACGCCCCCCAAACTTTACGGTGGCTAATGATGCTGGCGATGATAGGTTTGGTTTTAAGCGCCGTGCTATCTACTATTTTGTTACCGCCAAAGCCGGCTAACCGATCTCCGTTTAGATATGTTTTAATGGTGCTGCAGTGGGTATTATTCCCGGTAGCTATGATAATTTTTGGCTCCATCCCCGCTACTGATTCGCAAACGCGGTTACTGACGGGAAAATATTTGGGTTTTTGGGTAACTACCAAGCATAGGGAATCGGCAAATTCCTGACAATCAGCTCAGCACTAATCCCATTTTTATGCGATCGCATAAAAATGGGATTAGTGGGCTATATACTAGACTAAAAGTCGTGCATTATTTAAGTCACGGTGCCCCTTAACAAAATCAGCCGCGCTTAATGGCTTGGCCCCCTCAAGCTGTAGTATGTTTACTTCAATACAGCCTTGACCACACCCGATTACTAACCTCTTACCATCAATCGTTACTAGCCTCGGCTTTGACGATTTTATTTCAGCTGGTGCGACTTCAAGTAACTTAAGCCGCTTATTATTCCATACAGTATAAATTCCGGGCCAGGGGGTAAAGGCGCGCCATTGATTGTAAATTTCCCGCGCCGGCCTAGACCAATCAATTTTACCATCCTCCCGCTTAATTATTTTACAAAAAGTAGCCTGGGAATGATCCTGGGTTTGTGGTTTAATTACTCCTGATAAATAATCCGGAACTTTATCAACTAAAAGTTTTGCGCCCATTTCACCTAGGCGTTTAGCAAGTTCTAAATAAGTTTCGTCAGGCTCAATTAACACCTTTTCTTGCGCTACCACCGGCCCATGATCTATTTCCGCATCTAACAACATCAGACTGACGCCAGTTTCGTCATCGCCATTCAGAAGCGAGTACTGAATAGGTGAGGGGCCGCGCCATTTGGGTAGTAATGAGGGGTGAATATTTACAATCCCATCGGAAAAAACATTTATTAAGTTTTGAGGAACAATCATACCTAAAGCAACCAGTATCCCTAAGGGAGACTTGGTACTTTGAATTTGATTAACTATTTCGCCGCCCTTTAAACCGGCTACTTCCAAAATGGGCAATTGACGCTGTTTAGCTAAGTCAAAAACCGGCGACGGGGTTAGTATTTGCCGTCGGCCAACTGGCTGAGGCTTATTAGTAATAACCAAACTGGGAATCCAGCCGGCCTCTAATAGGTACTGAAGTACCTCAGTTGAAAAATCAGCTCCGCCAAAAAAAACAAATTTAGGCGCCTTGGTATTTAGCGAAAAGTTCATGTCCGTTGGTATACTCGGTTATTTTGTCTGTAATTAATACTCCGTCTAAATGATCAGTTTCATGCTGAAACACGCGCGCTGTCATGCCTTTTAAGTTGGCGGTTATTTTTTTACCCCCTGGGGATATATACTCGACGGCTACAGAATAGGGCCGCCGGACAACGCCAAAAAGACCGGGTAGTGACAGGCATCCCTCCTCCATGTCCTCTAATTTACTGGAAGCCTTAACAACTTTTGGGTTTATAAACGCCTTAGGACCACTGGTGGTGGCCATGACCATTAAGCGGAAGCTGGCATTAATTTGCGGAGCGGCTAAGCCAATCCCTTTGTAATACTCTATGGCCGCGAACATTTCCGGGATCAATTTTAAAATCTTTGCGTCCAGGGGTAGGGCTAATTCCTTAGTCGGTGTGCGCAATATTTTATTTGGGGCGATAATCAAAGGCAACATTGTCGTAAAATCCAAATTTCAAGGCTCAAATGTCAAATGTTCAGACATTTAGATTTCGGATTTGATTTGGCATTGGGACTTTGACATTTAGGGACTTTGACATTTAGATTTTAAGATAATACATACCGCGGGTGCCTGTCAATAATAACATCAGTCGGCAGATCTCCCCACAATGCCTCCACATTGAATGTTTTAGGATATTTGATTAGTAAGTGATACACAAATTTACCGCGTTCTTTTAAGTGATAATCGGGATACGGCCCAACTAATTCGCCCCTACCTGCCCTTACTTTTGCCTGTAGCGGTGAAACTAACTGTTGGGCGGCTTTTAAAGCCTGCCCCTGATTAAACTGCTTTATCGACAGCCGCAATAAATTAGTGTAGGGTGGCCATGAAAATTGTCTACGCTCGGTCAACACGTAATTAAAAAATGCCGGCGGATCTTTGGTTAAAAAAACCAGCCACTCCATGTCCACATTATAAGTTTGAATGCAAACCTCGCCATGGGAATTACCTAACAACCAACGTAGGCGGGCCCAGGTATATTCAACCGCACGGAAATCAGGCACGGTCAACTCGCTTTCCAGTGATAAAACCGCTACTAGGGCAAATTTATGTATATTTAAAAGCGGCCAGGCCTGGGCCGTGCCTAATACAATATCAAAGCTGGCTAAAGTCAAAAAATCTACATTGGTGTCACTATCAAGCCGTAAGATTTTTTGGTGCGTAAAAATAGTTCGTAGCTTTTTTTCCATATCCGCCAGGCCACTGCCTAAATAGTGTAGGTTGGACCCGTGACAACTAGGGCAGGGGAGGGGCAGAGAATACTTAATGTTGCAGGTGTGACATAAAAGTTTACCTAAATCCTGGTGCCAAACCAAAGTCTTGCCACAATCTAGACAGCGCGCCATCCGTCCGCAATCGTGACACATAACGCCGGTATTGCTGCCCCGACGGTTGTAATATAGAAATACTTTTTGTCCCCGCGATAAGCAGTTTACCATCGCGTTGGTTAACTCGGAGGTAATAAACCGTTCGCTGGGTGGTTTATTCTTTTGATCAATTAGTAATATACGCCCCGAATCGGCCCGGCCTAAATTCATAATTCGCCATGTCTTCTTTTTTCCCCGCTCCCAATCTTCTAGGCGCGGGGCAACGCTAAACAACCCTAATGAACAATGCCAAATATCTTGTAACCAACCGGCAACCTCCAAACCGTCATACCGTGGATTTTGATCGGATTGTTTATAATTTTCACTTTCACTATCGTCTATTAAAATTCCACCTAAGTTAGCGAATGGCAAAAATAGGCCCGAGCGCGTCGCTAATATAACCAATACCTGACCAGAGCGAATGGCCGACCAAACAGCTTGTTGTTGCGTGGGTGTTAAATCTGAATGCCACTCCTGGGCTTTAGCGAATGATTTTTTAAGCCAGCGTAAATGTTCCATATCTGGTGACAAAATTAAAGCTTGCTGGCCGCGACCGATTACCTTAGCGGCTAACTTTTGCAAGTGTCGCAGACGGTTATCGCCGTCGTAGTAAGTGAATAGCCATTTACTGCCAGTCTGTTTCCGCTTAGATTTTTTTGGGGGAGCGGGAGGTTGCCAGCGTCTGTTTGGCCTAACTGGCGTAAACAAGTTTAAGGTTTGGCCCAGTGATACACCATTGTGGCGCGAGATTTTTTTGGCCAGGCGTAACTGCCGATTGTCCAAGAAATTATTAATTATGACTGCGGCAACTGACTTTAATTTACCGGCCGGGCTACTTTTTTTTACGCCGGTAACGATTCCTAATTGATCGGAACCCCGAAAAGGTACCTTGACCAATGAGCCGATTGGTATTTCACCTAACTCTTCATCAATTAAATAATCAAACCAATGGTGTTCCCGTGACAGTCGCTTTAAAATAGCCACTTCGGCGATCATATTACCAAGAAATTTTACCGACAACGTGAATTATACCCTGAACCTCTTCACTAACCAGCACGGTGATTTTTGGGTTGCTGGTAGGCAGTGAACGGTACGTTAAAATAACCGGAAAAATCAAAGTGTCATTAAGTTTTGATTTAAGGTTCGTGGCTAACTCTAATAAAGCATCACTATTGCTAGAGGCAATTCCCCGAAGTAAAGCCCGGGCTAAAACCATTTTATCATCATTGGTTGGCTTCGCTACGGCTAAATGGCCAGCAGCTACCAACAACACCCGTTTTTTTTGTGTGGCCAGAAAGTCACCTAACTCCTGCCCAAAGTCAATCAATAGCTGCGGTGATGGGTTGTGAGGTAAAACAATTGGGGCGACCGCAATGTCGGGTAAGTACAAAAGTGGCAAAGCCAGGCTGGTGGGTAATTTTTTTGGCGTTTGCATGGGAATCTCTAACTTCAGTTGCAACTTTTCCTTTAAAGAATGGATGAAACCCACCGCCCCAGGCCGACTAACATTGGTAACTAAATCACCCAATTCGGCAAACGAACCGGTAAAGTTGGGGGCCTGTAGGAGCACCGGGCTTGTAACCGCCAAGTCGTCCTCCCCAATAATAAGCAAAATTTCCGGCTGGGTAGATTCAGCCAAGCGCTTAAGCTTGGCCATACCATCGACAGTTTTAACCACCTGGCTGCGCACAGTCGGGACTAAACCGGGCAACAGCCGGGGAGAATTAGGCACGATGCCAGCGAATACTACCGGCATAAAAAAAATTAAAAAGGCTCACCCAACGGCTCACCCAACAAATGCACCCCAATCGCCGCCGCGTTAGTAACGATTACATTATCCCAATTATACCCCAGCTTAACAAACGCCGCCTCCGAAGTAATCGGCCGCCTTTGCTTATTGGAAATAACATAAACGGCCGGTTGGGAATCTGATTTTACTAACTCACCCTCTTTAAATAGTAACGGCTCGCCCGTGATATACTTTTCCAGCTCCGCCGTGGTTTGCTTAGAAGTAATTTTACGAGAACCGAAGTTGGCAACTAAAATTTCCTTGGAAAAAATTGGATGCTTGACTCCGTTTTCTACAAAGTAAACTCCACCGGTTTTAGAATTTTGTATTAGGGTGCCAACCGGCTGCACCGACTCGATAGTAATCGGTTCACCTTCGGCGTATTGGGTCAAATCTTCCCAACTGACATCTTCTATCTCTTCGGGGTTGATGCCGATTTTTCTTAAAGCCTCGGCCGAGCTAAAGCCCCGTCGAGTTTCATTGGGCAGCAACAAATAAACCGTTCCGGCCGGGGAGCGGAGGAAAGAGTAAACGGGAAATTTAATCGCGTAGCCCTCGGGATATTTATTTACTTCCGACTCGCTGACGGTAATAACACGATCAAAATTAGGGTCGCTGTAGTACGAAAAATAAACTGCCCGCGATGCAAATTGCCGCCTTTGGGCATCTTGTATCAACCACAGCTTAGGATCCCCCTCAATATTCAGTATTGATCCATCGGGATAAGCCCGAGAAAAGTAGCGGTCCCAAATGCTCCACAATAATTCATTGCCATGTAGATGGGGTGTGTAAGTATACAATAACGCGGTCGCGTTATTAGCCGGAGTCACTGTTACACCATCAACGGTTTTAGCTACGCCCGGCCCGAAACCAGTAAAGGTTTTTCCCAAGGTTACTAAGTTATCGTCGAGCTCTAAACGAAAAAATTTGGCCGCCGCAAAAATTTGATTGAAAAAGCCCTTGAATCTTTGTAATTTAGGATCATCCATACTACAGCCGTCACAAATTCCGTAACCAGTCGCCCAATCATATTTTTTGGCCGTTGGTGTCCCGTTCTCAATTAAGCTTTGCTCTTTTTGCAGTAAGGCCAGTAAATATTTCGGGTTAACCCGATAGTCTTGGGCGGCGCGGTAAATTATGTCGGCGGCCAGCATAGAGGTAATGGGATCCTTATAAGTAGTTAAACTGCTACCCTTGGCTTTTAGAAAATCATAAATTTGCTGGTAGGTCATTGATTTATAATCAAAAACATCCTGATCTGCTAACACGTAGTTAGGATTGAACGTTCCCTGTGCCCAAGCCGGCGTCAGCGGCAAAGATAGTGTTAGTATTAAGATTAAAAAATAGGCGATTTTGGCCTTTTTCATATATTGATATTATAACTTAGAATTATTTTATCGGCAAATTAAAAATCTTGGTAATTTGATAGAAAAATGGTATAATTAACCTAATGAGACTTTTTTTTGGAGCCTGGGCGCCGCCTGACTTAATTAGGGAAGTACAAAAATTATCAGCCTGGCTAAAAAATATTCCGGGCAAGGCGGTAGAGTTAAAAAATTTACACTTCACACTAGCGTTTTTAGGCGAAGTTGCGCCGGAGTTAGTAACGAAATTAGCTAAGGTCGGGGAGGGTGTGGCGGTAGCTAATAAACCGCTAAAAATTAGCTTAACTGGTTGGGATTTAATACCCTCGGTGGCCGAGGCACGGGTGTTGGCGATTAAAACCAAGGCTGACGATAATTTTTTAAAAATTCAGAGTGATTTAACCGCCGCCGGTCGCGGGTTGGGTTTGAATGGTGTTAGCGCTAAACCGCCGCACCTAACTTTAGCTAGATTAAAATCTCCAATGCCGGTGCCGGATTTTGACTTTCCTAACCTCCAATTAACCATAACTGAATTTTCCCTAATTGAAAGCACTTTAACTACTGCCGGACCAAATTATAAGGCGTTAAAACATTTTTTATTAACCACGGGGAGAAAAAAAGAAAAATATCGACCTAATGTTTCTATTTGTTTGATCAATAAAAATAATGAAGTGTTCTTGATTGAGCGGGCCGGATCACCGGGACATTGGCAACTGCCCCAAGGAGGTATAGACGAAGGCGAAAAAGTTGAGCCAGCGGCTAGACGCGAATTAAACGAGGAAAGTGGAATTAAATCTGTAAAGTTATTACAAATTGGCGGTTTTAAATTTAAATACAAATTTCCCTACGCTCACCCCGGGTATAACAACGATTACATTGGCCAGGAACAGACGCCCGTATATTTTCAATTTTTAGGGAGCGATGGGGAAATTAAGTTAAACCTCCGCGAGGCCTCGGGCTACCAATGGGTTGCGCTCAATGACTTGGTCAATACAGTTTTTCCGGTGCGACAAGAATACACCAAACTGGTTTATGACGAACTAAAAAAAATCCTAAAATTACATGACTAAGGTTAGATTTGCACCATCGCCAACCGGCGAATTACATTTAGGCAGCGCCCGCACGGCTTTATATAATTATTTGTTTGCCAAAAAAGCCGGTGGCAAGTTTATTTTTAGGTTGGAGGATACTGATCAAAACCGCTACGTGGCGGGCAGTGCCAAGCGTCTGCTGGATGATTTGCGTTGGTTGGGAATAGAGTGGGACGAAGGTCCAGACAAAAAAGGCACCTACGGCCCATATATTCAATCACAGCGTCTTGATATTTATAAAAAGCATGTGGATAACCTGGTAGCGGCTGGCCACGCCTATTATTGCTTTTGTTCTAAAGATAGATTAGAAAAACTGCGGCAAGACCAGCAAACAGCCAAACAACCAACTATGTATGATAGGCAGTGTTTAAATTTGACGGCCGATCAAGTAAAGCAGTTTTTTGCTGATAAAACCCCCTACGTGGTTAGGCTTCATGTTCCGGTCGGCACTACAGAATTTACCGATTTAGTTCATGGTAAAATTACCATTCAAAATAACACTATTGACGACCAAGTACTGTTAAAATCTGACGGCTTTCCCACCTATCACTTGGCTAATGTGGTTGATGATTATTTAATGCAAATTACTCACGTCATTAGGGGAGAGGAGTGGCTGCCATCTACGGCTAAACATGTACTTCTTTATAAAGCGTTCGGATGGAGCGCGCCTATCTGGTGTCACTTGCCCAATGTTTTGAATATAAAAAAATCCAAGCTTTCCAAACGTCGCGACGGCGACACGGTTTGGCTATCTACTTACCGTCGTCAGGGCTACTTACCGCCAGCCTTGGTGAACTATTTGGCGCTTTTAGGCTGGCACCCCACCGACGAACAAGAAATTTTTACGTTAAATGATTTAACCCGCGAGTTTGATTTGTCCAGGGTCCAAAAAGCTGGCGCTGTTTTTGACATTACTAAACTAAATTGGTTTAACGAGCAATATATACGGAAAATGTCGGTGGCGGATTTGGATAAGGAATTACAGGTTTTTTACCCGAAACACTCACAAGACACCACTGGCTTTACCAGTTCCATACAGTCACGACTTACTAAATTAAGTGACGTCGTCGAGGCGACTGATTTCTTTTTCAAAAAACAACTTAAGTTTGAGGCGTCCCTCTTAATTCCCAAAAAGGGCAGCCCAGCCAAAACCTTACTAGCCTTAGAACGGGCTTTAAATATATTTACGAACGTTTCCAATTGGACGACAGAATCACTTCGGTCAGCCGCGGAAAGTTTAGTGTCGGCCGGTGAGTTTAGTAGGGGAGAGCTATTGTGGCCAATACGCGTGGCTTTAACGGGTTTAGCCAACTCACCCGATGTATTTGATGTGATGACTGCCCTAGGTAAGGAAAGTAGTTTAGGCAGGTTAAACCAAGCTATTAATCTTCTAAAAAAATCATGAGAGCGCTAATTGTTTCATTAATCATCCTTTCTTTATTAATTCCTGCGGCTTCGGGCCGAATGGCGGAGGTTAACGAATTACAGGATAAAATTGCTTCCAATAAAGCCAGGTTAGATGATTTGCAAAAACAAATTGAGGATTATAAAAACCTAATTGCTACTAAACAGGCCGAGGTAAATAGCCTCCGCCGTCAATTATTGGTATTAGACGATAAAATCGCCAAATATCAACTGGATATTGCAGCCAACGAGCTGCAATTAGCGACGGTGGGGTTGGAAATTACATCTATTAGCGAAGAAATAGATGCCAAAGACAAAAACATCAATAATGCTAAAGACAAGGTGGCGGAAATCATTAGGCAATTATACATTTCCGATCAGCGATCTTTGGTTGAAATCCTAGTATTACACAAAAGCCTAAGTGTCTTTTTTGATCAACTAAATTACTTGTCGGAATTACAGGGGACATTGCAATCTAATATTAATCAACTGCAAACATTAAAAGCGGAATTGGAAGTTAAGCAGCAAGATTTATCTAACAAAAAAATTGAACTACTTGATGTTCAACAAGAATTGGAGACTAACCAATCATTGGTCCTTGCCACCAAAGACACCAAGTCGGCGTTGATTACTCAAACCAGACAGTCGGAATCGCGTTACCAAGATTTACTGGCCAAGGCTGTCGCCGAACAGGCGCAGGCCGATTCTGATATTAAGAGACTAGAAAACGAATTGCGGCAAAAATTATCGCAGGCTACTGGCCCGCTTGGCCAATTCGGCGATGCCACGTTGATATGGCCAGTTAGTCCGGCCCGAGGAATAACCGCATACTTCAAAGACCCGACCTATCCTTTTAGAAAGTATTTTGAACACCCGGCTATTGATATTAGGGCATCGCAAGGCACCACCATCAAGGCCGCAGCCTCCGGTGTGGTCGGGCGCGCTCGCGACGCCGGCCTTGGTTATAGCTACATACTTTTAATACACGCCGACGGATTCTCCACTGTATATGGGCACGTCAGTCGAATTGATGTGGCCGATGGTGATTTTGTAACTAAAGGACAAATCATCGGTGGCACCGGTGGCACCCCCGGCACTAGGGGAGCCGGGAACTTAACTACTGGCCCGCACCTGCATTTTGAAGTCAGAATGAACGGCTTGCCAGTAGATCCTTTACTTTACCTGCCCTAAATTGTCGTTGACACTTCGACGACAAGCCCCAATGTTTAGCATTGGGGAACCAGCGTCGCCAGCCCGAAGGGCTTGTTGCTCAGTGTCGCGCGCGAAATATAGATAGTCAAGCCCCAATGCTTGGCATTGGGGTTACCTAAGCGCGCTTGACAAATCAGTTAATATAATCTACAATGGGGACGATTTTGATATTGCACATTACCTAAAGGATAATACCATGCCACAAGAAACCACACCCATCGCTGTAATAGTCATGGGAAAAAAAATTCTCCAGATGGGAAGTTTGCAGTTACTGCTGCTTCCGATACTGGAGGAACAAGTAAAAAATCTCGCTGTGCGGATTCACAATATCCAAATACCGACCCGGGGTTATGCCCCAGGCGCAGCCAAGGCTGACCTTCGGAAACATCTCAAACAAGTTCCCGCCGATACAATATTCCTGCTTTACAATTCTGATGAGAACGTATCAGAATACCAGAATCTGGTGGCTGAGCTCAAAGACTTGGCCGCGCATATCGACCTCATCATATCTGATACAATTGACAATGAGGCCGATGTGCATCGTCAAGATCTTGTGCAATTCTGGCGCAAGATTCATCCAGAAATACCTATCAAACCCCGGCCGACTGCGCCTAAAGCATCGGCAGCGCCGGCGGGCGGGGATAGGACTGTACATCTGCCCCCAATCCACACACCACGTGAACCCAGGCCTTGGGTGGGTCGAAGCGACTATTAACAAGCGTAACGCGTTAAGAGCCCTCCCGGTAACCCTCGTGGAGGTTTTTTATTACAACCTAGAAAAGAGGGGACGTATAAATAAGCTTAGATGCACTAAATATAGTGTCGCACAATAAATCTTATAAGACGCTTATAATAAAACGTGAGTTTTAACCTTTAGATACCCAAGACATGTAGTGGTGCGGCTTTATGCGTCCACTGGCTAGGCTGCCGGGTTAATTTATAATTAAAGTGCCCGCCTGTTTTTTTGCCCCCACACATCCGAAACTCACAACCCACTTGCTCTTTCAACCATGTTCTAGAGGGTGAGAGTGTATTGCCATGTAATCTGCCACTGCTATTGAACCGGCGCAAATTTTTTTGCCCCCAAGCCGCTGGTTCTTTTATTACCCTACATCACCACCTTCTTGGCATAGCCCAGGTAAATAAATGCATGACACTTCGACGACAAGCCCCAATGTTTAGCATTGGGGAACCAGAGTCGCAAGCCCGAAGGGCTTGTTGCTCAGTGTCGCGCGCGAAATATATAGTCAAGCCCCAATGCCAAGCATCGGAGACACCTTCGCGCTTGACAAATACTGCCGCGGCGTTACCGCCACATGCTCAAGTGTCGTAAAATATATTTACTCTTTTAGCTTATAAAATAGTTTACTACCAAACCGAACATCTATATATTCTATCTTGTCTTGATTAGTAGCTAATAGCCCAGCTAACAAGGCTTGCAAACTTCCTAGTTGATCGGTTATGGATTCACGGTTAGATGCATACACCTGCCAACCTGGTTCGGTTATTAAATAAATTTTAGGCAGTTCGGCCACTGAATATTCAATACGTGCCAATTTAGGCAAGCCCGCTGACCCTCGCCATGCTTTGCCTAAATCTTGTAACCACGGCCCTAAGTCTGGAGACATGACTTCGTCACCTATATTAACCGACGTTAAACCCCGATCGACAATTACAGTCTTATCGATTTCCGATGTAATATCTTGAACTTGATTTATCACCACCCCCCTCCTATCCACTGTATAGTAACCAGACTCCACTTTTAGTACACCCACCACGATATCTTCTCCCACACTGACGCGCACTACATTTGGCCAGTGCTTATCAATATCAATGGCCGTAATAAACATTACTTCTCGCAATGTTTTTTTCGCCGCCGCCGAACTAAATAAGACTAAATTATCCTGGGGCAAAATAAATAATTTATGCTGACGCAAAATATCATCAATTAGCCCCCGAATGGTCGCCGCGGTGGCTGGCGAGGGTACATTATCTATAATCACATTACGAATTTTAAAAATTCCCGAATACGTAAAAACAAAAACCAGAGCAAACAGGCATAATATTAAAATTCGCCAGCGCCATACCCGCCACCATGATTTTGGCTTAACATTGTACTGTTGTGCCAGCACAGTTGAAGTTTGCGGCAGTCGGAAATTAGACTTGGCAAATTTCTTCTTCAACTCTTTACGCGGCGCCCGACTAAACATATTACCGATACCACTGTTTTTTGGGCTGATAAGAAGTGCTAAGTTTATTTTTTACCTGGGTGCGTTCCAACGCCAATTCAATTAAACTCTCCAAAAGTTTTGCATACGGCAGTCTGGTTGCGCCCCATAACTTTGGATACATACTAATGGAGGTAAAACCGGGAATAGTATTAACCTCACTAATATAAATATTACCGTGCTTAGTCACCAAAAAATCCACTCGCGCCATGCCGGCTAGGTCTAAGGCTTTAAAAGCCGTCACGGCATACTCCCTAACTTTTTCCGCCACCAACTTCGGAAGTGGTGCCGGAATTTTAGCCTTAGACTGGCCATCGACATATTTAGCGTCATAATCATAAAACTCGTTGCTTGATATTATTTGCCCAGGAACAGATGCGCGTGGATTATCATTGCCTAAAACCGCGCATTCAATTTCCAATGCATCCCTAATCCCCTGTTCCACAATTATGCGCCGATCATATTTCATGGCTATTTTAATAGCCGTACCTAGTTGTTTGATGTTTTTAACTTTGGTTATTCCAACTGACGAACCCATATTTGATGGTTTTACAAAACACGGCCAGCCAACATCGTGCTGTACGCGCTTTAAGAACCGACTACCGGTTCGCCGAAAATCAGCCGAGGTTATATAAGCAAATTTTGGTGTGGGAATGCCAGCGGTTAAAAAAATCTTTTTTTGCGAAATCTTATCCATACCCAAACTTGAACCTAAAACTCCCGCGCCAACATATGGTATGCCGGTTAATTCTAATAGACCCTGCACTGTCCCGTCTTCACCAAATGGACCATGCAGAACCGGAAAAATAACATCTAG
>Ga0209211_10003255_pt1 | contig 26814 bp, 27 predicted proteins | sample RifGroA2_FD_183992 | JGI IMG/M metagenome (GOLD analysis project Ga0209211, IMG submission 183992) | Groundwater microbial communities from Rifle, Colorado, USA - Groundwater A2 (SPAdes) (version 2) | ecosystem: Environmental > Aquatic > Deep subsurface > Groundwater | place: Rifle, Colorado...
AATGGAGTCTATTTTCCGTTACCTTTGTTCATGACACAACGAATCGGTTTCCGTTACATTTTTGGTGACTCAATGCGCGGCCTTGACTTTCAGAGAGAGTGGTAGTATAATGGCTCATTGGAAGAATCCAATACAAAATATATGCCTGTAGCAAAAGAGTACGATACATCAGAGATTGATACGGAAGCGATTACTGCAATGGAAAAAACACCGGCAAGTTGCGCTCGATTTAGAATTCTTTATATGGGATACCAATTGCGTCTAAACGTCCTGCAACCGGACGAAGCGACAACTCAAGTCGTGAACAGCATGAATAAGCTTTGGAATATTCACCAATCTCAATGCCCTCAAGGAAAAGGCATAGCCGCTCATTTGAAATAAAATAACCCTAGGGATTAACGTAATTCTTCGAGATTAGTAGGCCCGCTAAAGTCTAAATCAACTTTATCTCAAAACTGCTCCCATTAGCTCTCATGCTGGAATATCGTCCGATTTTCATATATAGGCGAATTCACTAATTGTTAGTAAACTAGTCGTAGAGCGTATGAAAATTGAGGATTTATCAAAGCTGAAAATTGATATTCAAACGAAAGATGATACTAGCTTTTTAGAACTTGCTATTTTCTTTGATAAACCGGAATTCCTTCAAATGTTGCCTCAATTTAGAAAAGACTATGGTATTGACCCGCTGATAAAGTCAGATAAATTTTACGATAAAATAGACGAACTAGCCTCTAAAACCGTAAAAATCAAGGGCTCTTGAATTTTAAATCAAATAGGATATATTTAAATTGTAACCAGTTTTGACGGATAGTCTTTTTTAATGGCGCACTTGTCAGTGAGGACTATCCTAACTGGTTACAACAGGTGCGCCATTTAAGTTGTTAAAATCGTAAAAATTTTTGCACATGTTCTTTTTGACAAAGTTTATGAAAACTTTGTCATTTCGAGCCGGCTTTTTGCGAGGCCAAAGGCCGAAGCGTTACGATAAATGCGTCGGCTGGGTGGGGTCAGCCGACGCCACCGCTTTGAAATGATTTCGAATTTCTTGGTAAAACGGGAGGGTTGGCATAAAATCAGTTGGTTGGCTGGCCGCGCCGCCAATCGCGGCCAGCAATTTGTACGGCACATGCAAGCAAAATTCGGTCTTTTAAAAAGTAAGAAGAACATGTGCAAAAATTTTAAAAACAACAAAACATAACACCAGCTATGAAATACATAGGATACTGCCGAAAATCAACTGATGAAAAAGACAAACAAGTGCTATCTATTGACCAGCAACTTTCTGAACTGAAAGAGTTTGCTGAGAAAGAAAATCTTGAAATTGTTGATTTTCTGACTGAAGCACAAACGGCTAAGATTCTGGGTAGGCCTGTTTTTAACAGTCTAGTTAAGCGTCTGGAAAAAGGTGAAGCTCAAGGAATTGTTTCATGGAATCCCGATAGACTTGCGAGAAATTCAGTTGACGGAGGGAAAATAATATACCTGCTCGATACCGGAGAGCTTCAGTCATTAAAGTTCCCAACACATTGGTTTGAAAATACGCCGCAAGGCAGATTCATGCTCTCAATTGCTTTTGGGCAGGCCAAATATTATGTAGACAATCTCTCTCAAAACGTGCATAGAGGGCTAAAGTACAAAATTAAACAAGGTGTGTGGCCTGCCCGCGCACCCATGGGATATAGAAACGACAGAAATACAAAAAGTATTGTGGTGTATGAGCCGGAAGCTAGGCCACTCAAAAAAGCATTTGAGTTATATGCAACTGGTAAATATGCCTTACACGATATTGGTGCATTTCTTTTTGAACATGGAATGAAAAACAAATATAGTGGTGGACAATTAAACGATAGCAATCTCCGACGCGTGTTCATGAGGCCGTTCTACACAGGCTTCATGGTCTTTAAGGGCGAAATGTATGAAGGAACGCATGAAGCCATCATTGATAAAGCCCTTTTTGACAAAGTACAAATTGTAAGAAAACAACGAGGATATTTCCATCAAAACAAATCAAAACGATATGATTTTGCATTTACCGGCCTCATGAAATGCCGTTACTGTAACTGTTCTATAACGGCAGAACATCGACCATTTTTCTTCCCGAGAACAAACCACAAAGCTGATTATATTTACTATCACTGCACCAAGAAAAAAGGATTTTGCATCCAAAAAGGATACACTCGGGAAGAAAAATTAGAAACACAATTCAGAAATATTATACAAAGCCTGTCCGTCTCACAATTTTGGGTCGATCAGATGAACAATTTTTTGATGCAGGACATAGAAGCACAAAAAATTGAGGACAAAAATCAGTCATTAAGGCTAACTACAGACATTACCCAAACAGAACAAAAACTGGACAAACTACTTGAGGCATATCTGGACACGGTAATTGATAGCGATAGTTATATCAAAAAGAAAAATGAACTCATGGAAAGAAAATCATTTTTGAACGGCAAAACAAAAGAATTAACAAGTGAAAACCCAGTTTGGATCGAAGGAGTAAAAGAATTCATTGATTGCGCACAAAAGTGCGCAAAAAGTCGCGCGCGCTGAAAATAATTGCCATGATTTGAGAGTCATGGCAAAAAAAGTCGGCTCGAACTTCTTTTTAATAAATCGGCGGCTCTCGGCGAATTTGAATTATGCCTTTGCAGAGCTGTCTGCGGAGGCGGGCGCAGCCAGCGCTGCCCCAACTTCTGACTCGATTTCACTGTTGGTGAGCCGGCCGGGACTCGAACCCGGAACCAACAGCTTAAAAGGCTGCTGCTCTACCATTGAGCTACCGACCCAATTTAATATATTTTTCTAAAATCATTTTTTCAATATAATCACGTCTCTTAAGCTTTTTTATCTTATACTCAATCTGTCTTGCTTCTTTTATTGTCCTATATTCTTGAATTAATTCTATCTTATATGGATGACTATTTCTTGTCGATTGAACAAAACCAGTATTATGCTTTTGTATTCTTTTATCGACGTTTATTGTACTTCCAATGTAAAATCGATTATTTTTTAAACTTCTTAAAATATATACATAACCATGCATAGCATTTCTACTCCGACGTAAAGTCGGAGTCCGATCAGCCGACATTAGGTCGGCTCGTCGGACCATTGAGCTACCGACCCTGTCCTATGATTATACCAGTTATACTATGATTATTCACTGAAAGTACCCCAAAAACTCTCTTCTGGAGAAGCTCCCATCATCAACACGGTTTTACGAGATACGTGCCATACATTTCAGGAATTTGGATATCTTTGCAGTAGCCGGGCGGTACAAACTCTCCGTATGTGATGATGAGAGGCTGGTTTTTTTGCCAATACGTTTCATACGTTCTCCAATATGCTGGATAAACGTCAGAATTGAGAAACATCAAATTTACGTAGGCCGGATGGATATTCTGAATTCTCTGGTCAAAGGTCAGATACAGTGCGTCCATCGTAAGATTTATCACGTTTTTCCCCGGATTGTTGTCCAGAAATGAACTGATTTCAGAGGCCATACGGGTATAATAGTCTGCCTCATTCTCCGTTACCCGCATCCCCTGCAATACGGAAGGCGCGGTAAGAACAGTATATTGAGCTTGGCTTTTTTTTATTCCTTCTGTGATCCGGTATGATACTTCAGGATAGAATACAATCAGTAAAAAAAGAATAGTTAAACAGTTGGTGATGAGAGTGGATTTTTTAGTAAAAGGCCCAGAGATGTCTTTGGCCAGATGATAGACAAAAAGTGCGAATGTCCCGAACATGACAGTTGCTCCCCAGTATACATGCCGGTAGCACACAATCGGATAGTATTCCGTCCAGGCAGCAATGCTGATGAAAATACAAGCAAGAACGGTTCGTGCGGATACTGATTTTGGTGAATAAAGAGATACAATAACATATTTCAGAAATACATAGAGCGTGATGATGGGCATGAGAAACCAAAGAGATACGGGGCTTTGGCTATATGTTACGGGAAACAGGTTCTGAAGTATCAGCTGAAATGTATAGTTTTGCGTAACCGGTATACTCCAGAGATGCGGATGGACAAACGACTGGAGCCACCAATCGTTCAATGCGCCATTTGTAAGAAGCCAGAGAATGATGACGGATGATATTACGAATAGTCCGGATAAAAACAGTAAGGATCGCCGTATGGATTCCTTTAATGAAACAGCACGCAGTATCCCCTCATAGAAGAAAAATGCCATGAACATAAGGCAGAGGACTATACCTATATTCTGGCGGGTCCAAAACGTGAATGCAGCACAAATTCCGGACAGTAAGATAAAAGCTTTTTTGTCTTTTTTCTCAATGGAAAGAATAAGAAAATAGAGGCTGGCTAAGAGGAAAAACAAAGCATATACCGTAGACCATGCCAAAAAAGTCCACAAAAAATACGGAGCTGAAAATATCCAAAGAATTACCGTCGCCACAACGACTGACCGTGGAAGAAACCGTTTAAAAATACTATATACAAGTACGGAAATAAGACCGTAGAAAAAAGCATTGCAGAGTTTTATCGTGATAAGGTATTTCCCGAATATAAGAAGCGCTGCCCCCTGAATAAGTAGAGACAAAACATTAAACATGGAAAACGTATCTTTAAAAAGCATTTTTCCGTTAGCCACGTCAAGGGCAGGTTTGAACATGATGCCGTCATGGTGGGGGTCTATGCCGATTGTGGAAAAGTAACCTGAAACAGCAAACGTCAGAAGGAAAAGGAGCAAGGGGATATATATGCGGTTTTTCTGAAGTGTCATATTCATTACATCATAGCAAATCAGTCAAAAAACAGAAGAGGAAAAATCACTGCGTAATATTTTCAATATGCCGGAGATCCTGAATGGTCCGGTCAGGGAATAATTGAATAGCAATAACATCGATCCTGTGGGATGTCGGCAGATCCGAATGAAGGAGTGAGTAATAGGCAGCGGTGGCTATCACCTCCTTGATCTTTCTTGGAGTTACTGCTTCCTCGGGAGATCCGTACTTTTGATTAATCCGGGTTTTTACTTCAATAAAAACCAGAATTTTATCCTTCGTTGCGATAATGTCAATCTCTCCGTATCGGGCTTTGAAATTGCGGTCTATGATTCCGTAACCATGCTTTTCCAGATAGTCACAGGCAAGTGATTCACCGTGTTTACCGAGGTTCTGTTTGTGGCAGGCTTGTGGATTCATTGATTTTGGTGGCTGATTTACCCGACCGACTGCGCAGGTAATACAATTTTGCCCGCCGGACTTCCCCGTGTTTTTTTACTTCAATTTTTTTAATCCACGGAGAAACAAGCGGGAATATGCGCTCGATTCCGATGGCGCCGATCCCTATTTTCCGTACCGTAACCATCCGGTTTTCCCGGCTGCCTTTGAGGGCTATCACGATTCCTTCAAAAATTTGCGTTCTCTCATGTGTTTCCAGCTTCACTTCACGCTTTGTTTTTCCTGCAATCTTCTCTTTTTCTATAAGCGTGTAGTGCACGCGGATGCTATCCCCTACATTAAATGTAACGGATTTTTTTGAATCCCCGTCTTTGGATATCCATGTTGCACAATTTGCCATACTGTAGATTAACGTATTTTATCAGCTATGCGTGCTTGGCACAAGCGCGGATGTAGGAGAGGAACAGGGGATGGGGCTTTAATGGCAGGGAGCGGTATTCGGGATGAAACTGAGTTCCCACGAAAAACGGATGAACGTTTTTGGGCAATTCAATAATTTCAACCAGATTTTCCACTATGGATTTTCCAGCAATAATCAGTCCTTTTTTTTCAAATTGCTTCCTGTATGCGCCGTTAAATTCATACCGGTGGCGGTGGCGTTCCCCGACAATCCGTTCATCAGGTTTATCGAAGCCTTTAAACCGAGTATAGCTTTGGTCTGCTATCGTCCCTTTTACCACTTGGCAGTCCCATCGGCCTAACCGCATGGTTCCTCCGTATGCCCTTCGCTTGATATTCTCATCCTGACCTTTATTCGTGTATATGACCGGATGAGTCGTTTCAGAGTTGCATTCTGTCGTATGCGCATCACTGAGTCCAAGAACATTGCGGGCATACTCAACAACCGCCAGCTGCATGCCATAACAAAGTCCAAGATAGGGAATTTTATGCATGCGAGCATACTCAATTGCCTTAATCTTTCCCTCAACTCCGCGGGGTCCCCATCCTATTGGAACGATGATACCGTCAGCATTTTCCAGATCAGTCACTACTCCTTTTTCCAGTTTTTCCGATTGAACCCATGTTGTTTGTGTTTTCACATCCTGCTCCCAGCTTGCATGATCTATTGCGTCCAAAAGCGCTGCATAGCTGTCCCTCAGCTGATATTCGCCTGTGGCAAAATACTTGCCGACTATGGCAATAGTAATTTTTTTGTTGTTTTTCTTTTTTGTCCTCCCAATCATTTCTTTCCACTCTTCCATATGAAGTGGAGATACCGGGAGATTAAGCATGGATAAAATTTTTTCATCAAACCGTTGTTGGGCAAAAAGAATCGGTGTTTCATACGGGCTTTCAAGGTCAACATTGTTGATAATATTTTCCGGTTCAACGTTGCAAAAAAGCGCAAACCGCGCTCTTCTCCTCTCATCTACCGGTTTTTCAGCGCGCGCTACAATAAAATCCGGCTGAATCCCCATGGAATTGAGAGTTCGTACAGACAGTTGGGTTGGTTTGGTCTTCGGTTCACCCAGATGGGAGGGTGTGGGGAGATAACTGACGTGGACATGAATAACCGTATTTTTCTTATCATGGGAAAGAATCCGGGATGCCTCGTAATACAACATGTTTTGATATTCTCCGGCTGTCCCCCCCAGCTCTATTACCACAATTTCTGCCTGATCTTTTACCCCGGCCTCTTTAATTCTTTTGATGATTTCGTCCGTTACATGGGGAATTGCCTCAACATCCTCGCCGTTATACCCGAAATTCCGTTCCTTATCAATAACGGTTTTATAAATCTGCCCCATGGTTATGAAGTTGTACCGGTGCATGTCTTTACCCAGGAACTTTTCGTATGTTCCCATGTCCATATCCGCCTCTGTTCCGTCATCCAACAGATACGGATCCCCGTGTTCAATGGGATTGATAAGCCCGGCGTCGATATTGAGGTAGTTTTCGCATTTCACCGGAGTGACTTTATATCCTCTGTTTTGAAGAAGAAGTGCTATTGCGGCTGTAGTATTGCCTTTTCCTAAGCCCGATATTACTCCACCGGAGACAAAGATAAATTTGGTGAGCATACCCGATAGTAGATCTTCGATATCCCTTTTTACAAAGGGATTACCCAAATCTTAACCTTCCTTTCATAACGATGATCAAAATATTCCGAACATGCGGATTTACGATAAGCGTATTTGTAATCGAAGATTCACAACCGGGCATAGTTAAAGATACCAAAATGAGACACATCAGTCAAGATTTAGGAGACAGAAGGCATGGACGGCATCTGACGGTGTTTGTGGTGCCCAAGGACTTTCAGTTCCAGGTAAGACCGTCTGAGGGAAGCAAGTGCCTCAGTGCGCTCTTCTGTTTTCCCTTTTTGACGGATTTTATCTTTGGCTTCCTCCTGGGCTTTTTTAAGTTCAGATTCATTAATCTCGTCAGCATGAACCGCACGGGATACGAGAATGGAAATTTTTTCCTTTGTCACCTCCATGAATCCGCCTCCGATTGCCAGATACCAGTCTTTTCCTCCGTACGTAATTTTTATCTCCCCCTCAGTAAGGCTAGTAAACAGCCGAAGGTGTTTCGGTAACACTCCTATTCTTCCGTTTGCCGTCGGTACATAGACGGCGTTAACATTTTCTGCAAATGCTTTTCTTTGGGGCGTTATGATTTCTAAAAGAATTGAATGCATACATTATTTCACCTCATCAATGTTTCCGATCATATAAAATGCCTGTTCGTTTTTAGCGTCATGTTTTCCTTCAAGAATTTCCTTAAAACCGCGAACGGTTTCCGAGAGTTTTACGTATTTCCCCTGCTTTGACGTAAATGCTTCAGCAACAAACATAGGCTGTGTCAGAAACCTTTGGATTTTACGGGCGCGCGTAACCGTCTGTTTATCCTCATCACTTAGCTCTTCCATCCCCAGGATTGCGATAATATCCTGAAGATCCTTATACCTTTGCAACACCCGCTGCACTCCCCGAGCCACTTCATAATGCTCTTTCCCCACTGTACCGGGCTCCAATATCCGGGAATTGGAGGATAAAGGATCAACTGCAGGGTAGAGTCCCTGATCTGCAATCGATCGTTCCAAAGAAATAGATGAGTCCAAATGAGCAAACGTAGCAACAGGCGCCGGATCCGTATAATCATCAGCCGGCACATAGACTGCCTGAACTGACGTTATGGACCCTTTTTTTGTAGAAGTTATACGTTCCTGCAGAGCTCCCATTTCTGAGGCAAGAGTGGGCTGATACCCGACGGCTGAAGGAATGCGTCCAAGAAGTGCTGAAACTTCACTGCCAGCCTGGGCAAAACGGAATATGTTGTCAATAAACAAAAGAACATCCTGCCCTTCTTCATCCCGGAAATATTCAGCCATTGTGAGCCCTGTTAATGCTACTCGAAGCCTGGATCCCGGAGGTTCGTTCATCTGACCGAACACCATGGCGGTTTTATGTATAACTCCCGACTCCTTCATTTCGCGGTATAAATCATTTCCTTCGCGGGATCGTTCGCCGACTCCTGCAAATACGGATACTCCTCCATGAACTTCCGCAACATTATGGATAAGTTCCTGAATAAGAACGGTTTTGCCGACTCCTGCTCCTCCGAAAATTGCGACTTTCCCTCCTTTTACAAACGGCGCTATCAGGTCAATGACTTTAATACCGGTTTCCAGAATTTCCAGTTTTGTGCTTTGGTCGGTAAATGCGGGAGCGTTCCTGTGTATTGGATACATTTTCCCTGTTTTTACTTCTCCTTTTTGATCGATTGTATTCCCCACGACATTAAAAAGTCTTCCTAAGGTTTTTTTGCCCACAGGGACGGTAATAGGAGCGCCGGTTGCACTGACTTCTGTACCTCGTTTAAGTCCGTCCGTAGGTCCAAGAGCTACAGTTTTAACGCGATGGTCGCCGATCTGGGAAGCTACCTCCAAAACGAGAATTCCGGAATCGGTGAATTTTGTCTGAACATGCAGTGCTTCATATATGGAAGGAAGATATTCAAAAGGAAACTGCACGTCAACTACCGCACCCATGACCTGAACAATAACGCCTTTCATGGATTGTTTTTGCTGTTTTCTTATATTTTTTTTCATACAGTCTCCTTTACATGCTTTATGACATGGTCATCCGGGCAGTTATCATATCGGATATTTCGTAGGTAATCTTTTCCTGGCGCGCTTTATTGTACATAAGCGTCAGATCATCGATACGTGATCTGGCATTATCCGTTGCATTTCTCATGGCGATCATGCGGGCTGAATGCTCACTTGCCTCAGCCTGCAGAATGGCATCCCTGATCTGATTTTCTATGTAATGCGGAAGCAGCCGGTCAAATACCTCTGAAATGGTGGGTTCTATAAGAAATTCATGATTTTGTGCGGTAGACTTCGTCTGCTCAAATGCCATCGTCAAAGGAAGAATTGTTTTTTTTACAGGATGCTGTTTTAGTGCAGAAAAAAATTCATTCCATACCAAATCAACTCCGTCATATTTATAGGAAAGATATCCGGAAACCGCTAAATCAGCCAATGCAGGAACAGTTTCAACAAACGTATTGCTTTGTGAAAAATCAGCAATCAAGGATCCTCCCATGCGCACCAAGAGATTCGCACCTTTTTTCCCAATCGAGACATAGTCATGGGCATTCACATTCGGATACGTCTCCAGAAAAAACCTCAAAAGGTTAGTGTTGAGCGATCCGCATAACCCCTTGTTCGTAGACAAAAGGAGTATAAGCCGCCTGCCTGTCGTTTGAGTGGGCTTGGTTAATAACGGATGATGACGTGAATCTGATTTTTCTCCCAGTTCCATAACCATATCAAATATTTTCTGAGCATACAGCTTGCCGCTAAGAGCCTGGGCCTGGGCCTTTTTCATTTTTGATGCAGCTACCATCTCCATAGCTTTTGTAATTTGGGCTATATTTTTTACAGATTTGATGCGGCCGCGCAAAAGTCTGATACTAGCCATATATTATTTCCACTCCTTAAGAAACTCTTCAATTGCTTTGGTTAATTCCTTTTCAATTTCCGGAGTAATTATTTTTTCCTTTTTTATAAGAGGAAGAATTTTCTGATACCTGCTTTCCAGAAATGCAAGAAACGATTGTTCAAATCCGGGAATTTTAGCTATCTGGACAGTATCCAAATATCCGGATGTTCCCGCCCAGATAACACAAATCTGCTTTTCCACAGGCATCGGTATATATTGCCCTTGTTTGAGGAGTTCCACCATACGGGATCCGCGGTCAATTTGCTTTTTGGTTACTAGATCTAGATCAGAAGAAAATTGTGCAAATGCTGCCAGTTCCCGGTATTGGGCTAAATCAAGTTTCAGACTTCCCGCAACTTTCTTCATTGCCTTAATTTGTGCATCCCCACCGACTCTGGATACGGAGACTCCGACGTTCAGAGCCGGCCTCTGGCCTGCGTTAAACAAGTCCGGTTCAAGATAAATTTGTCCGTCGGTTATGGAAATAACATTGGTAGGAATATATGCTGACACATCATTTGCCTGTGTTTCTATGATAGGAAGAGCCGTGAGTGACCCTCCGCCGTGTTTATCATCCATGCGGCATGCCCGCTCCAAAAGCCGGCTATGGAGATAAAAAACATCTCCGGGATATGCTTCTCTCCCTGAAGGCCGTTTCAGGGTCAGGGATATCTGACGATACGCCCATGCATGCTTTGACAAATCATCATAGATGACAAGAGCGTCTTTGCCTTTATCCATAAAATATTCACCCATGGCACACCCCGCATAGGGAGCAAGATACGGAAAGGAAATGGGGTCGGAAGCTGATGCAGCTATGACGATGGTGTGGTCAAGCGCTTTATATTTGATTAAATCAGCTACAACATGAGCAATGCGCGACGCTTTTTGTCCGATAGCCACATAAATACAAAAAACTCCTTCCTTTTTTTGGTTGATAATCGTATCAACGGCAATTGCAGTTTTCCCCGTATTCCTGTCTCCGATGATAAGTTCCCGTTGCCCCCTGCCAATCGGGATTAAGGCGTCAATTGCTTTTATACCGGTCTGCAGAGGGGTGGTGACGCGGGCCCTAAAAATAACGCCCGGAGCAATTTTTTCAATCGGGCATTTTTTTTTGGCGTGAATTGCTCCTTTCCCGTCGATCGGCTCTCCCAATGGATTGATAACCCTTCCTAAAAATTCTTCTCCGACGGGAACGGAGAGCAACTCTCCCGTCGTTTCCACCTCATCCCCTTCTTTGAGAGACGTATATTCACCCAAAACAATAATTCCTACTTCGTCCTCCTCCAAATTTATGATAAATCCTTCAACGCCGCCCGAGAACCGGACTTTTTCAAGATAGGCTCCGTGGGATAGCCCGCTGACTTTTACCACGCCGTCAGCTACCGAGAGAACGTGTCCCACGCGCTTGGCTTGTATGTGCGGTTCATATGCTTCTAATTGTTTTACCAACTCATCGGCAATTTGTTTGGTAACATCTATGCTCATACGCGGTTTCCTTTCAAAAGTAAGGATGTTATTGATCGCAATTTTTCTTCATAGCTTAAATCGATGACATAATCAGCAATTTCAATCCGTATTCCCCCGATGATACCGGGCCTGACATCACATTCAAGCGCTATCTGCTGATTCATTTTTTTGGAAAGAACTCCGGTCAGTTGTTCTTTTTCAATGTGGCTCAAGGGAACTGCTGTTGTGATTGTGGCAGTATTGCCTTTGTATGCAGTATCGCTTACTTTTCGCAATAAGTTCTGAATTTTCGGAAACGGCCGACTGCCCGCGTTGTCCCTCTTAATGTGATCGACGATTCCGTCGACAAAATTCCTGGCATCCTTGTTCAGTTGTTTCATACGCTCTCTATCTGTTTGATGGTTTTACTTAAAATTTTATGCTGAAGATCGGCAGACACTGATTCAGAAAGAAGGCGTTTGGCCATACTAACCGCCAGCAAAACAGCATCCTTGCGAACCGCTTTTAGCATTGATTCCCGTTCCTGCCGGGCGGTCAGTTTCCCTTTTTCTATAATTTCTTCAGCAGCAATCCGCGCCTCTTCTACAATGTGTTTTTCCTCAACTTTGGCCAGCTTTTGAGCTTCCTGGATAATCTGCTGTCCTTCTTTTCTGGAATCTGCGATGATCTTTGCTTTTTTCAGCTCAATAACCTCGTTTTCCTTCCGCATTTTTTCCGTATATTCCAATCCTTCTCTAATTTCTTTTTTTCTTTTCTCCAGCATCAAAAGAATCGGCTTATACAAAAGCACGTTTAACACAACCACGATGATGAAAAAATTCACAACCTGAGCCAGTAATAGTTTTGGTTCTATTCCTAATGCTTCCATATGCATATTTATGTGTTATGACATCACGTTATTGATGTCATAAGAGACATGATTCCTCTTGTTTTGCTATACAAACTTTATAATAAGTGCACATACTAATGCGTAAATAGCAATAGCTTCAGCAAATGCCATACCCAAAATCATGCTTGTCCGAACATCGCCTGCCGCTTCCGGATTTCTTCCTATTGATTCAACAGCCTTGCTGGTAATCATACCGATGGCAGCTGCAGGAATGGCGCCTCCCAACGTAATTGTTGCACCCATCATTATTGTTTTTATCACTTGTAAATCCATACATTCTCACCACCTCTCTTAGAAACTGTTCCCGATTTTTATCGAGATTACAGTTTCTTAAGACCCGCCCCAAGAACGCTCCGTGAGCATAGTCAAAACTCACTCTTCATGTGCTACTGCAACATTGATAAATACTGCAGTGAGCGTCGAAAAAACCAATGCCTGGATAAAACCGACAAATAATTCCAGCAGCAGAAACGGCATCGGAGCTATAAACGGCATCAAAAACGCCATAACCGCCAACAGTACTTCTCCTGCAAAAATATTTCCGAACAACCGGAATGCAAATGAGACCACTTTTGAAAGATCAGATACTATTTCCAGAAGTCCGACAAAAAACATGATCGGATTGCTGAAATTCAGAAACCGCTTGCTGTACTCGACTCCAAGAGTAGCAAAGCCAAAATATTGTATCGCAAAAAACGCTACAACCGCAAGAGCTATTGTGGTATTCAGATCTGCGGTTGCTCCCCGAAGAAGAGGTATGAACTTTTTTTCCAATGGAACGGTAGTTTCATAAAAGCCTATCGTGCCCACGCCCGGCAGCAGTCCCAACCAGTTTGCAAGAATGATAAAAAGAAAAAGGGAGGCAAGCACCGGAAAGGCTTTTTTGACGTGGTGTCCCATGACGGATTCAAAAAAATCATAGAGACCGCTTATCACCATTTCGGCTATTGATTGGATCGAAGAAGGAATGATGGTTATAGATTTATTGATGATAAGGCTTATACATATAAGTATCGCCATGACAATCCACGCAGAGAGAAGTGAGTTCGTCACCGGAAATGATCCGATGGATGCAACTTTTTCCGCTGCCAATGATATATGAAGCATACTATTTAGTTTTTCCGTTTTATGATTGAATGTACAATAACAACAAAATTAATCATGGAAAGTATGATTCCTGCAAAAAGAAGGACGATAGTGTACCGGGGATAGGAACCAAACCGCTCATCAATATATGATCCTATGACTGCGCCTCCTGCTATAGGAAGCGCAATACTAAATCCTATCTGTCCAGCCAGTCCGAAATAATACCACGAATTAACCGTTCCTTTCGTTTTATAGACCTTTTTCGTGCGATACGGAACGGGTATTCCTTCATTCTGATTTCTTTTTACATCTTCCACACGTCTATGGTAATTGTAAAGAAAATTATATGCAGCGTCAATTGTGAATTTTTTCAAAAACATTTTTTCAAAAACAGAGACCGCTATTGTACATCATGTATTTCCTCTGCCAGAAGCGTAAGCCGGTCATCTTTTTTGTCAATCCGCCCCCAGACCTGTATGACGGCGTCTGTATGTAATACAGCTGTGTTTTGAGCAAATATTTTGGGAAATACGACAAGTTCAATTGTACCGGTTAAATCCTCCAGTTTGATAAATGCCATTTCACTGTTATTCGCTTTTGTCATAATTTTTTTTATGTGGGTAATAATACCGGCTACCATACACCGCTCTTGGATATTCTCATCGCTGACAGAACGTATCGGAAGGCACGATAATTTTTCAAGCATATCTTTGTATTGCATAAGCGGATGTTCCGTAAGGTAAAATCCGAGCAATTCCTTTTCATACGAAAGCATTTCAGAACGTGCTAATTCAGGGATGTGCGTTATAGGAATATCCTTTGGAGATTGAGTATCCTGATTTTCAAATAATCCTACCTGTCCATCGGACGCTGCCTTTTTTTTCTTATGTATGAGGTCAAGCGTATCTCTGAGGGTCAAAAGAAGTGATGCGCGGTTTCCAAAATCATCTAAAGCGCCTGTTTTTATAAGGCTTTCTATTGTTTTTTTGTTTACCTTAGACAAGTCTACCCGGGAAAGAAAATCGGAAAATGACAAAAAAGGGCCGGCCCGCCTGCCCTCCAGTATTGCTTCGATTGCCGCGCTTCCGACATTTTTTATGGCAGAGAGGCCAAATCGGATTGTGCCATTTTCTATGGTAAATTCTACATATGACGTATTTACATCCGGAGCCAAAAGCTCCACATGAATTCTCCTACACTCTGACACGATACCGGATATTTTTTCGTCCCGGGTCGGCCCGGTATTGGAGCGCGTTTCAGCAGTAAGAACTGCAGTCATAAATTCTACCGGATAATGAGCTTTTAAATATGCAGTCTGATATGCAATCATGGCATAACTTGCTGCATGGGCCTTATTAAATCCATATCCTGCAAACGGCTCAATAAGATTAAATATTTCCTCTCCCTTTGCTTTTGATAATCCGTTCTTTATGCAGCCTTGGATAAATTTCTCCCGCTGTTTTTTCATTTCCGTGGGAATTTTTTTTCCGACTGCTTTCCGGAGTTTATCAGCTTCGCCCCAGCTGTATCCAGCAAGCGCAATGGACGTTAACAGGACATCATCCTGGTAGGTAATAAGGCCGTACGATTGTCTTAACACCGGTTTCAACCGAGGGTCCGGATACGTTACCAGAGTGCTGTCGTGTTTTCTGCGGATAAATTCAGGAATAACCTGCATGGGTCCCGGCCTGAAGAGGGCTACCATGGCCATGAGATCAAATATGCTTGTCGGCCTGAGATCTTTGATATACCGGCGCATGCCGGCTGATTCCAGCTGAAATATGCCGGTTGTCTCAGCTTGAGATAACATCGTAAATGTTTTTTTGTCGTCAAACGGGATGTGGGAAAGATCAAGAGTGATCTTATGCGTTTCCTGAATAATCCGGAGCGCCTGATTGAGGATTGTTAGATTCCGAAGTCCCAAAAAATCCATTTTCAGAAGTCCGACACCGCTTTCGCCCACGGTATACATATCATATTGCGTAATAATACGGTCTCCTTTGGATTCCTTCTGCAGAGGCGTATATTCAACAAGAGGTTTATCGGCAATAACCACTCCTGCTGCATGGACCGATGCGTGGCGGGCCACTCCCTCTAATTTTTGGGCTACATCAAGGAGACGTTTTGTTTCCGGTTCTGAACGGTATGCAAGCCCGAGTTCTGTTGATTGCTCAAGAGCCTTTTCTATGGTCATGTGGCTTCCCTGGAACCCCATCGGAATCATTTTTGATATCCTGTCCGGCTTACTGTAGGGCATTCCGAGGGCTCTTCCGGCGTCCCGTACCGCACCTCGTGCTTCCATGGTTCCGAATGTGATAATCTGGGCGACTTTATCGCTTCCGTATTTATTCGTTACGTACGCTATGACCTCATCCCGTTTGTCATCCGCGAAATCCAGATCAATATCAGGAGGAGATGGACGCTCCGGGTTTAGGAACCGCTCAAACGGAAGCTGAAAATAGAAAGGGTCAAGTCCTGTTATGCCTAAGGCATAGGAAACAACGGATCCGGCGGCGGATCCTCTTCCGGGACCCACGGTTATACCATTGTCCTTGGCCCAATTGACAAAATCCTGAACAATCAGGAAATACGGAGCATATCCTCTCGTGTTTATAATATCCAGTTCATACGTTATACGGTTTTTTATCTCTTCCGTAATTTTTAGATACCGTTTGTGAATCCGTTCCATTACTAATTGTTCAATATATGATTCCGATGATAATCCTTTCGGAACGGGAAATTTCGGCAACTGCCACTGGCCGACGGATAATGACATGTTGCACATCTTTGCAATCCGGACGGTGTTTTCTATCGCATCCGGCCATTTTTGGAATAGTTCTTTCATTTCAGACGGGCTGCGCATATAAAAATCCGGTGAGTCAATCATGGAAAGAGGCCGGTTTTTCTCAAGCATCGTATGCTGGGTCTGCACGCAGAGAAGTATTTCATGAGCTTCTGCGTCTTCCTTACGGATATAATGAATATCATTGGTTGCAACGATGGGAATGCCTAATTTTTTTGCAAGTTTCACCAGTTTTTCGTTCACCTGATCAAATTCCGGAACTGCGGGGTGGCGCTGAAGTTCAATGTAATAATGATCGTTTCCGAAAAGTTCACTATAATCCCTGGCAACTTCTTCAGCTTTTTTATCTTCGTTCCGAAGCATGTTCTGAGATAATTGGCCCGCTAAACAGGCAGACAAACAAATAAGTCCTTCATGATATTTCTTCAGCGTTTCCCAATCTATTCTTGGTTTATAGTAAAACCCTTCAAGATGAGCAACCGTAACTAGCTTCATTAAATTTTTATACCCAATCTCATTCTCAGCCAAAAGCACCAGGTGATAGGGATCCGTATCCATCTTGCCTTCCTTGTCCAGTCTGCTTCTTCGGGCTACGTATGTTTCTACCCCGATGATGGGTTTTATCCCTGCTGCAAGAGCCTTTAAATAGAACTTGAAGCTTCCGTACATCGCGCCGTGATCAGTGACAGCCAAACTATCCATCCCGAGAGATTGGGCATATGCTATCAAAGGATCAAGTTTCCCTAACCCGTCAAGAAGGGAATATTCGCTGTGCGTATGAAGGTGAACGAAATCAGCCATGAACAAATTAGTTTATAAAGTTTTTGTAATGCATTTGAAACTTTATAACTCAATAACTTATAACTTTATAAAGTTAAGCAATTCTTGTTTTATAATTTCCGCGTCTCCTTTTCCATTCAAAGTTCTCTTCACCTGTCCTACGAGAAACATAAGAACCGATGTTTTACCTTTTCTGTAATCTTCAACTGCTTTCCCGTTTGTCAAAATAACTGACTCAATTGTTTTTGTAAGAATATGTATGTTAATATCGTTTTCCTGTTTTTGATTGACGAGAGATTGCAATAGATCGTACGGCGATGTATTCCCATAATCGGTATGTCTGTTGATAAGAACATTTGCTATCTGCTTTGAGGTAATTGCCGAAAATTCCTTAGCTGATTTTGTTAATGCGACACAATTTTCGAAATAATCCGCACGCTCTTTGGTCTCTGTTAATTGCTCGCTATCGATTGCTGATAATGCATACTTTTCCTGAAAACGGCCTGATTTTGCTTCCGGTAATTCTCCTATGTGATCTTTGATTTTTAATATTTGATCCTGCGGGAACCGCATGGGCGGGATGTCCGGTTCCGGAAAATACCTGTAATCATGTGCTTCCTCTTTTTCTCTTTGCGGGACGGTCACATTTTTGTTCTCGCTATATCCTCTTGTTTGCTGAACAGGTTTTTCTTCTCGATCGAGAATCTCTATCTGTCGTTTAATTTCATATTCAATTGCCCGACGTACAAAACGGAATGAATTAATATTTTTCAGTTCTACCCGATAATCAGGTAGTTTTTTACTTTTTAATATTTTATCTGTATTTTTGATTTTTGATTTTTGATTTTTGATTTTCCGAACCGAGATACTCGGCTCGATTCTCATACTCCCTTTTTCCATATCCGCGTTAGATATCTCAAGATACCGGATGATACGCTGGAGCTTTCTTACAAATACGTCAACTTCCTCAATGGAATGAAAATCCGGCTCCGTTACTATTTCCACCAAAGGCACACCGCTCCTGTTAAAATCAACGAGCGTCATCCGTTCACCATCAACAGTCACATGCTGCAGTTTTCCCGTATCCTCCTCCATATGAACTCTTCTAATTCTGATTCTCTTTCTCATGCTGTCATTCCGGACTTGATCCGGAATCCATTCCTTTTTTTCGGTGGATTCCTGCTGGAGTTTACCCCGCACTCCAATGCGGGGCAGGAATGACGAAGACACTTCCAGCCATCCGTTTATACAGAACGGTTTATCATATTGGCTGATTTGATAGCCTTTTGGGAGGTCCGGGTAAAAATAATTTTTCCTGTCAAATTTGCTTTCCCGTGGGATTGAACAATGAAGAGCTAATCCTAACGTCATGCACCATTCTACGGCTTTTTTATTAGGTACGGGAAGTGCTCCGGGTAGTCCCAAACAGACCGGACACGTTTGTGTATTCGGTTCTTTCCCGAAATGGTCCCCCGAACACGGACAAAACATTTTTGATTTTGTAGAAAGTTCTATATGCACTTCTAATCCGATGACCGGAATATATGTTTCGCTCATATTTTATCTTTTAATAAAGAAGGTATTTCCCTGTACCATTCATGTATTTGTTCATACGCATACGCAATCTGATACAGCCGTTCTTCTGAGAATTGCGGTCCCACAATCTGTAATCCGACCGGCAAATGATCTGCAAAACCGCATGGTATGGAAAGACCTGGTATGCCGGCTATGTTTACCGGGCACACAAAAATATCCGACAAATACATGGACAAAGGATCAGATACTTTTTCCCCAAGCTTAAACGGGACTGTCGGAGAGCTTGGCATAACCAATGCATCAGTATCCTGAAATACATTCTCAAAATCCTGTTTAATCAGCGTCCGGACCTGAGCAGCTTTTTTGTAAAATGCGTCATAATATCCTGCTGACAGAGCGTGCGTACCGAGCATAATTCTTCGTTTTGCTTCAGCTCCGAATTGGTCACGGAGGTGGCCGAACCGGACTCCGTCAAAACGGGCAAGATTTGAGCTTATTTCCGAAGGAACTAAGATGTAATAGCATGCCATTGCTACATCGGTATGCGGAAGAGATACTTCCTTAATAATTGCGCCTAACGATTCTAAATCTTTTATGGCATTCTCAGTTAGTTTCCGGACTTCCTTTTGCATGCCGGGAGCCTGTACATATTCCTTCGGAATTCCTATTTTTATGCCCTTAATATCTTTTCCGACGAAAGACGTATATTTTGGTACGGGAATATCAACGGATGTAGCGTCTTTCGGATCATATCCTGCAGTAATTTCATAAAGATACGCGTTATCATACACGGTTTTCGTCATGTGGCCGATAGTATCAAAGGATGAAGCCATGGGAATGATACCATAGCGGGAGACTCTTCCGTACGTAGGTTTGATTCCGACGAGATTACAATACGCAGCAGGCAGTCTGACGGAACTTCCGGTGTCCGTTCCTGTGGAAGCCATACACATGCCCGTTGCCACTGCTACGGCTGATCCCGAGCTGGATCCTCCCGGAACGCGGGACGTATCATACGGATTTCTGGTTGGCTCGTAATCCGAATTTTCGCCGGATGAACCGTGCCCCCATGCGTCTTCATTGGTTTTTCCTATAATAATTGCTCCTGCCTTTTTATATTTACCAACGACGGTGGCATCGTACGCAGGTACATAGTTGTCAATGATCTTTGATCCTGCTGTTGTCAGAAGATTTTCTGTTGAATAAAGATCCTTTAGTGCAATTGGAATTCCAAGAAGCGGTTTTTCTACCCCTTTGGCAAGCAGGGAATCTGCGGTTTTTGCCTCTTTAAGGACATTTTCTTCATTTACAGTTAAAAAAACATGCAGCTGTTTATCAAACTTTTTTATAGTATCTAGGCAGGTTTGTGCCAATTCACAAGATGTGTACTGTTTTGTCCTCAACGCGTGTACTGCATCTTTTAAAGTCGAATTTAAAATATCCATATTATTCTTCAAAAACAGACGGTACTTTAAAAAATCCTTTGTATGTGGAGGGAGCATTTTGTAAAGCCTCTTTCTGTGTCAATCCCGGAATAACAATATCTTCCCGAAATACGTTGGTTAACCCTGTTACCTGAGCTGTCGGCTCAACACCGCTTGTCGTGACGGTATCGAGTTGCTGCACATAAGAAAGTGTTTCGGTAAGCTGATTTTTAAATAACCCGGCCTGATCCGGTTCAAGAGGCAGATGAGCAAGCTTTGCATAATGGATCACATCACTTGTGGATAATGAAATGGATTTCTTTTTCTTCATAGTTTATTCTATTATACTGTATAGTACCGTTCACGAAAATAACAAAACGTAATATATGCGCCAATACCAGAACGTATATCAGCAGATGATAGATGAAAACAAGGATTTATTCGACACATTCTTCCGAATCCATGATTTGTATACGCTTGATCCGAAAACTAATCAACAGGCATTTAATGACATAGGAAAAGAAGTTCAGGAAGTAATCCATACCTACGAGCGCAGATTATGCGGAAAAACGGAAAACGGTATGTACAGCAAATATTCTGCAGGCCTTTCGGAAAAATTCCGGGGACTAATACGCAAAGATTTTCCCAAAATTGACTGCATCGGTATCCTCTAAATATATTAACGTGTTAACACGTTAATATATTTTGAAACGCTTCAATATGGATTCATGCGCCTGCCATTCGAGTGTGTCGTCTAACGGTTCTAATGGAATTGCTTTTTTGTATTTCACTTCTAATGCTTTTCTGATAAGCCAATCGGCAACATGAGGATTCTTGGGAAGAAACGGACCGTGGGAATAGGTTGCGATGCAATTTTTATATACAGCTCCCTCTGTTTGATCCTCTCCGTTATTTCCGTTTCCGGCAATGACTCTGGCAAAAGGTTTCACTCCTTTTCCTAAATATGTCCTGCCTCCATGATTCTCAAACCCGACCACGGTATTTTTTCGAAAATTGAAAATTGAAAATTGAAAATTGAGCGAGGCAACTAAATTTCCAATACACCTTGGTTCGTCTTTCCCGGGATATTTACTCACCATGTCAAATATCCCCAATCCTTCAAGTTTCTCTCCGGCTCCGTTGATAAAATAGTGTCCCAAAAGCTGCGGACTTCCGCAAACAAAAAGCCCGGGAGTACCATTGTCTATCATTTCTTTCATAACCGGTCCTTTATTTTTCTGGAGATCATCAATAAGAATTCCCTGCTGCCTGTCCTGCGCGCCCCCGCCAAAAATGAAATTTATAGTTCGTAGTTCATTGTTCGAAGTGGAAAAATCAATTGGAGCAATGGTTACGTCAATGCCACGCCACTCACAACGTTTTTGGAGAACTATGATATTTCCGCGATCTCCATATGTGGACATCAGCTCAGGGTACAGCCATCCGATTTTTAGTGTATAGTTCATAGTTCGCAGTTCATAGTAATTTCTGCTATGAACCATGAACCATCAACCATGAACTTAAAGTATCTTCTTTCCTGTAAGAATTTTCCTCACATCCAGCATTGCCGAATAGGTCGCCAATATCCACCCCGTTTCTCCTTCTTTTATCTGTGCAACGAATTCATCGACTGCTTTTCTCAAATTTTCAATTATTCTATATTTTTGATTTTTTATTTGTATTTTTGATCTTTGATCTTTGATCTTTGATATATCGATTGAATATTTTAACCGCAACCCCATGTCCAACACTCGGTCTCCGGACACAATAATCTTGCGCTCATCTTGTTCTTTAATCTTGTGCTCATCGTGCGCCAGCACCTCAAAATCCACATCCCAAATCCATGAAACATCCGTTCCGTCAGGAATTCTGTCATTGAGAAGCAGCATCATCGGCCCTTTATGTTTAGAGGAAAGAACGGTCCGGAGAGATTCATTAAATCCCGTCGGATTTTTGGAAAGAAGAATTCTGACATCTTTTCCTTTATACGATATGTCTTCCATCCGTCCGAATGCTGGCGTAAAGTTCTGTAAACCTTTTTGAATTTGCTTTTTATCAATTCCAGTAGTTTTCAGTACTAATGTTGCGGCAAGCGTATTATACATATTGTATACGCCTTCAAGCGGAGAAGTAACCTGAGAAGATGTAATGGTAGATGCTGGGTGCGTAAATCCGCATTTGGTACACATCCAATCTCCGAGATGGGAAAAATACACCCCCTCAAATGTTAACCTGTTCCCGCAGGACGGACAAAAGATTGTATCCGTCGCATGCTGCATCTTCGGTAAATAATACTTTTTATCATCAATGCCAAAATATTGAATATTTTGATTTTTATTGTCATTCCGGCCCTGCCTGTCCACCGAAGCTTCAGCGAAGGCGGAAGCCGGAATCTTAGATCCCTGCTGGAGTCTACCCCGCATTTTGTTGCGGGGCAGAGATGACATATGTAATGAAATTTCTCTTCCTATAAACGCTAAATGCGGGTCATCCGCATTGATAAGAACGGTTGTATTATTATCAATTGTTTCTAATGCATTAAGCCAATTATTAGCAATCGTATCCACCTCGCCATATCTGTCCAGCTGATCCCGAAAAAGATTGAGTAATACAATACTATATTTGGTTTTATTCTTTTTTAGATTTTTATTGAAAATTGAAAATTGAAAATTGAAAATTATTGCTGGTAATGTGTTCTCATCTACTTCAAACACGGCATAATCATACGTTTTTCTTCCATCTGCAAGAAATGCCGAAACAATACCGTTGAGGAGGTTGGCTCCGCTTTCGTTGTGAAGAATGCCATATTCCTGATCCTCAAGTATTTTTTTGACCATCAATGTCGTCGTGGTTTTGCCGTTGGTTCCGGCAACAATAATAACCCCTTTTTTTATGCGGGGCAGCAGTTTTGGCAGGATGCGGGGATCAAACCACAATGCGATTTCTCCCGGCCACGTCGCACCGGCACCGAGATTAAACAATCTACTAATAAATGAAATGCTTTTACCTAATAACATTGCGATCAAATACATTTTTCAGTTCTCATCAGCCAATAGCGAATTTATACGAATAAACGAATGAATGCATTGATTATTTGTATATTCGTAGGTTTTATTCGTAATTCGTTGATGCTCCCATCACATTGCTCTCAATATTTTGATTCTCTCTTCTATCGGCGGGTGGGTGTCAAATAATCCTGCAAACCAGGCACCGAATTGTTTACCTTTAAACGGATTTGCGATAAAAAGATGCGCAGTAGCGTTTGTGGCAGCCTCAAGCACTTCTTTATCTTTGCTTATTTTTTCCAAGGCTCTGGCTAGTCCTTCAGGATACCGGGTTAACAATACTCCGGAAGCATCAGCTAAATATTCACGCTTTCTTGAAATTGCCATTTGGATAAGCATGGCAATTAAAGGTGAAACTATGGCAAGTACGATGCCGATAACGAGAAATATTCCATTATTATCCCTATCAGAATCCCTGTCACTCCGCCCGCCGGCGGACCCTCCCCACCAGAGGCTGCGCATGAAAAAATCAGATGCGTAGGCAACTGTCCCCACAAGAACCGCCACAATTGCCATCATGCGGATATCGTAATTTTCTACGTGGGACAATTCATGCGCTACAACTCCTTCGATTTCCCGTCTTTCAAGACGCATCAGTAGACCACTGGTTAGGCAAAGAACCGCGTGTTTTGGATCTCTCCCTGTAGCAAATGCATTAATAGCCGTATCTTCAATCACATATAGTTTTGGCATGGGAAGACCGGAGGCAAGACTCAAATTTTCTGTTACCGTAAAAAAATTAAAATCTTTTTTCCGTGTAGCGTGACGCGCTCCTGACATGGCAAGAACAATCTGATCGCCAAAAAAATAACTTATGAAGCTTGATCCGACGGATAAAAGAACTGCTATTCCTATGAACGAATTTCCGTATCCAAGCGCCTGGCCGAAAACATACGCAAGTCCGATAACTAATACCGTAAATATGACCATAAATATGTAGGAACGGAAGATGTTTGATGTAATCTGAGAACGGATTGACATATATATCTTTAAGGCCTCCCCTTGTTGTACTGCAAGGGGAGGCCTTGTTTAACTTCCTTATGAACCTGCCTCGCGTTGATGCGAATCAAGGCGGGCTTAGAATTCGACCTTTACCCCTTTTCTCTCTTCTTCCGTTGCTTTGAAGAACGGCTGCTCCTTAAAAGCGAATGCATTGGCAATAATCGAATTTGGGAATACCCGTACCTTTACGTTGTAGTCCATGACCGTTGAATTATAAAATTGCCGTGCATACGCTACCTTATCTTCCGTATCTGATAATTCCTTCTGCAATTGAAGGAAATTCTCGTTTGCCCTAAGCTGAGGATAGGCTTCCGCTACAGCAAACAGAGATTTCAAAGCGCCTGTTAGTGCGTCATTGGCTTTTGCCATCGTCTCGGGTGTTTCAGCCTTCATAAGGCTGGAACGCGCCTTTGTCACATTTTCAAACACGCTTTTTTCGTGCTTGGCATACCCTTTGACCGACGAAACAAGATTCGGAATCAAATCCAGTCTTCGTTTCAGCTGTACATCAATCTGGCTCCACGCTTCCTCAATCTGTGCTTTTAAGGTCACAAACCCGTTATACAAGCTCCATACATATACCAAAATTACTGCTATTACTCCGCCTATAATTAATAGTGGCATATATTTAAATCCTCTCTACCTCATTGTTTCATTGTTTAATTGTTATATTGATAACAATAGAGCAATGCATCAATAAAGCAATTATGGCATCAACCATTTCTTCATTTCATTATACCCAAAAGAATTTATAATGTCACGTTTTTGGGCCCAACCTCTTCGAGCAGTTGAAACGCCGTATTTCATCTGTCCCATTTCCAATACATGATGGGAATCAGTATTTATGGAACACACGCATCCGAGTTTGACAGCGTCATAGACCAGTGCATCTGTCAGATCGAGTCTATAAGGAGATGCATTAATTTCCAAAGCAATACTACGCTCCTTGCATATCCGGAAAATTTCTTTCCAATCTGCCTCATAGCCTTCCCGTTCACCCAGCAATCTTCCTGTCGGATGGCCTAGTATTTTTACTTTTGAGTGGGCAAGTAATGCTGATTTAATACGTCGGGTCATATCATCCTTACTCATGGAAAAGCTTGAATGAACGGAAATGATGACGGCATCAACAGAATCAAATGCTTTTTTAGGAAGCGCGAGACTCCCATCCGGCTTAATATCCACCTCCAGCATGATAAATGCCTGAATCGACTTGTTATATTTGTTATTCCAATTTTCAACGTGATCCCGGTAAAAGTTATGGCGTTTTTCCATGATGCGGATGATTTCCTCATCCGTATGATTTCCGGTACTGGGATTATGGTCTGAAATTCCGATATAGTCATATCCAAGCGTATCTGCTCGGTCTAAAACCTCCTCTATGGTATTTTCTCCTAAATCATGGGAGGGCTCTAAATTAAAACTTGTGTGGATATGTAAATCCCCTTTAATACCTGGTAGGTTAACAAGGTTGGGTAACGTGTGTTTCAGAGCTGCATCAATTTCCCCGTGATCTTCCCTCAACTCCGGCGGTATCCAGTCCATACCGAGATATTTATAAAAATCTTTCTCATTGGAAAATTGTTTTATTCGTTCTTTATCTTTGTTCTTTGCATCTTTATTCTGAATTCTGAATTCCGAATTCTGAATTCGTTTTATTCCGTACTCCGACAGCGATAATCCTTTTGTGAGTGCATAGGTTCTGAGAGCTATGTTATGGTTTTTTGATCCGGTAAAATACTGCAGCATTGCTCCGTATGACTGAGCATCCTGCACGCGAAGATCCACCTGTCTACCGTTATGCAAAAGAAGCGATGCGCCGGTCGGTCCCTGTTCAATTATTTTTGTATGCGGATACGTACAAAAATAGGTAATTGCTTCTTTTGGCTTGGTGGTCGAAATAGCCATATCGATATCTCCGACAGTTGCAACGCGTCTCCGCAGGCTTCCCAAAACATCGATGTGCTGAACATATTTTTGTTTGTGTAAATAGGAAATTACACTCTCTGCGATTGCATCGGCTTCAGAAAGGACAATGCGCTTTTCCTTCACCGCACCTTTCCTGTAGGTTTTTATATTTTCCGAAATAACTTCTTCTGACCTTTGACCAAATCCTTCAATTGGTTCTACTTTGTGTTTTTCAATGGCTTTCTGGAGATCATGTATAGCTGTTTTTTCATTTCGAAGATGCAATTCCTTCACCAATTTATAGGCTTTTTTGGGGCCTACTCCGGGGATGGACAAAAGAGGAAAAACGCTTTGCGGGACTTTGCTCATCACACTCTCAAAATGCTTTACTTTTCCGGTTTTGAATAATTCGTCCAAATGACCGACTATCGTAGCTCCTACTCCGGGAATTTCTGCGAGCTTCCCATCATCCCACAGGTCTTTCACCTCGCTTGTCAGGTGCTCTATGCTGTCGGCTGCACGCTCATAAGCAATAATTTTGAATCTATTTTCATCCAGTATCTGGTATGCAGCAGCCATTTTTCTAAACAACACCGCTATTTCGAGGTTAGTATAATATTTCACAGTAATATCATAGCAAATTGAAGATAAAATGACTATGTCTTTTGACACAATCATATCTTAT
>Ga0209211_10003256_pt1 | contig 26810 bp, 36 predicted proteins | sample RifGroA2_FD_183992 | JGI IMG/M metagenome (GOLD analysis project Ga0209211, IMG submission 183992) | Groundwater microbial communities from Rifle, Colorado, USA - Groundwater A2 (SPAdes) (version 2) | ecosystem: Environmental > Aquatic > Deep subsurface > Groundwater | place: Rifle, Colorado...
TATTGGTTTTGTCCGCCAATTCACCATCAGGTCTTCCGCTACGCTACAGACCTGACGAACTCTTGGCGGTCTTTAGATGTTAAAATTCTTCAAATTTTACAAAAATTATTGTTAGATATTGGTATACAGAGTAGGCTACTAATCAAAAAAGTAGGTTGCCCTCACTTAATTATATCTCTCTTAGAAAATCTACAGAAATATAAGGATTTAATAGATTTTTCTATAGGTTACAAGCATAAGAAACTTGAAGAGGCTATAGAATATTTAAAAAAAGATAAAGCTCATGACAAAGAGAAATATTGGCAGGTTTTAAGGTGCTGGAAATTAAATGCTAAAAGTCTTAGAAGTTCAGCTAAGGAATTTAATATGCATTGGGAAACATATAGATCTTGGGTTTATGGAATGAAAATGCCTTGCCAAATCAAAAAAGATATAGAAGTTGGTTGGGTTCCTAATGATTATGAAAAGTTAAGACAAAATTACAGCTTTTTACCAAAAATTGTTAACCGCCTATGATAGAAGTTTTAATGTCCTCTTTACATTTACACTCCATGTAATCAATTTTAGGGATGACTTGCATAAGAAGTTTTTTAACATTCTCGGAGTTCTGCTTCATAACTTTTAAAACTTCATCTATAGTAACGGCAGGTTTATCGTCTAAAAAGCAATCATAATCTGTCGACATCGCAACAATCGCATAGCAAATCCCAGCCTCTCTTGCCAAAACAACCTCTGGCACAGTGCTCATGTTAATCACATCAGCATTCCACTGCCTGTACATGTGGCTTTCTGCCTTTGTCGAGAATCTTGGACCCTCTATTGTTATTACAGTGCCTTTATCGTGATGTTCCAGTTTCATCTCTTTTGCAGTCTCGGCAAGCAAGCTTCTTAACTTTTCGCAGAATGGCTCTGCCATCGGAATGTGGCAGACTTTGCCGGAATCATAAAAAGTTGAATCTCTTTTTGTCGTCCTGTCGATGAACTGGTCGCAAAAGACAAGATGCCCGGGCTTAATCTCCTCCCTCAATGAGCCGCATGCTGTTGTTGCAATTATATGGGTGCAGCCGTGCTCTTTCAAAGCCATGATGTTAGCCCTGAAATTGACGTTGCTAGGCATTATTGTATGCTTTTTGCCGTGCCTTGACAGGATGACAACATCGGCATTTCCTATTTTTCCCGTCGTCAAAGTACTGGAAGGGCTGCCAAATTTTGTTGTTGCGGTTATTTCTTTTGCATCTTTCAATATTCTTGGATCTTCCAATCCAGAGCCGCCGATAATTCCGATTTTTATGATTTGAACCGCCCCACATTTCTATTCAACAATCACAAGCAGGTTTCCTCCATAACTTTGCTTTCAGAGGACGCTCTCATTTTTAAATTTTTGTTTAATACATCAAATTGAACAAAATCCATTTCTATGCCTTAACCTTCAGCTGACTTTTAACCGCCTTGTCGCTTATGATTGCAGAGTTTCCGCTTGGGTCCTCGATAATAATCTTCTGCTTTTCCTGCCCCCATGTTATCCTTGTCAGCTTCTTCAAAAGGTTTTTTGCCTTCTGCCTGTCTTCGTCATCTTCTGCAGTCTCTTTCAACGATTCAACCTGGTATTTTACCCTGTTCAGTATGCCCTCTATGTTTGTTACGTATCCCTGTGCTGCAGGTCCCGGAGTTATTGTTGTGACATGAGGTATTTTGACAGTTGCCTCAGATGACTTGACAACCCTCACTTTCATATCTTCCTCGCTGGAAATCTCAAACTCGTACTTTACAGGCTCTTTTTGCTCTGTTGCCTCAACATCAGCCTTGTGGTACTTGCAGTTGCTGCATGTCATGGAGAAAAGATAAATCTTGCCGAAGTAGGGCACTTCTGTTTCCCTTTCTGTCAGAATCAATGTTTTTTCGTGGCACAGCGGGCATGGCTGCTGCTCGAAATCACCTTCAGATGCGCTTTCTTCTTTAGGCATAAAAGCTTTAGAAAAGGGTTTATTTTTATAGTTTTCGGAATCGAAGATTTCAAGAACTCCAAAAACCTGTGTTTTTGATAGTTTTCGGAATTTTATCTTAATGTTTGTTGTTTTTATTCCTTCCATACTTGTCGCAGAAAATGTCGACTATAGATTCGATATTCTCTTTTAACATACCATGAGGTGGTGTTGGAAATCCATGCATGACAAGCGCCAATCTGCCCATCCAATCAACAATTGTGATAGTGTACTTCCCAACACCTGAATTCAAATACATTGTAAGCCCTAATAAAGAATCAGCTAGTAATTCTAATCCCAGTATAATCTATCTTTTCCAGCATCTGCAACTTTTTGTAGCATATTGCTTGGCCACACTTAAAAAATATCGGATAAAAAAGAAAATCTATTCCTCGTATTCAGCAACTTCCACGCTTTCTGCTTTCTTGCCCTCTTCCTTGGAAGGCTTCGGCCCCCTGTATATACGGGCAAAGTTCGGCACAGCTGCAATCCAGTTCTCGCCAAATCCCGCTATATCGCCTTCAATGGCATCGCAGGTTTTCTTGAGCTTGTTGACTGCCCTTTTCAGCTCAACCAGGTCCTTGTCTTTCAGCGGCTTGATATTGACTAGTGCAACTGTACGCCCCTCCCTCAATGCATCAAGTATTGGCTTTATATGCTCAAACTCCTCGATTATAAACGGCCTCACCATGAGCTTTGACTTTGTGTCTGCCGCAGACTCGCTTCCGAGCTCGACATATCCCTGTTCGGCTTCCTCAAACATCTCAGAACCAGAGCCAGTTCCCAATTTCTCCTTCAGCTTGCTTAAAAATCCCATCAAAATCACCTTCTTATTTAGTTTAATATTTTTAAATCAATTTTCCGTAAGTTAGCAGATATATAAATCTTTCTATTCTATGGAGTAGTAAATAAAATTTTTAATTGATAAATATCAGACAGAAACCTATCGAAAATCAGTGACATGCGAGTGAGCTTCGTTCGAAGCGAACTCGCTCACATTCCACTGATTTCCTGAGGTCCGAAAAATTTCATTTTTCGATACCTTTTTATAACCCCCTTGGTTCCGAAAACCCATGGTAAAAAGAATCGGCGGATTTAGGAGAAAAACAAGATACAAGTTCAGGAAAGAGAAGAGAAGAAGGGGAAAGATAAGCTTTACAAACTACCTTCAGTCATTCAGCGCAGGCGACAGGGTTTACCTTAATGTCGAGCCAGCTGTGCAGAAAGGGATGTACCATCCAAGGTTCATTGGCAGAACTGGCGTAATAAAAGGCAAAAGAGGCAAGTGCTACGAGGTGGCAATGAATGACATTGGCAAGGAAAAAACATTGATAGCGCATCCAGTTCACTTAAGGAGGGCTTGAAATGGCAGAAACCCAGATAATTTCGGACACACCAATCAACACGTACCAGCTGAAGAAAGAGCTCGAAAAAATAAAGAAAAGGGACGGCGAGCTGAATTTCAGGGCAAACAGGACTGAAGAGCACATAAGCCAGATTGCAACGCTTAAAAATGCCGATGAGCTGTTTGACAAGCTGATGAAGCTTAATATACCAAGGCTTAAGGAGCAGCATATCCACAAGATAATTGACATAAACCCAACTACCCTAAACGAGCTCAAGTCGCTCCTGCAGGGCTACACAATAACAATCAACAATGACTCAATGAAAAAGATTGTTGATGCAGTCAACGAATTCTTGGAAAAGAAGTGAATTATACATAATCTTTATAAATACAGATATTTCTGTTTGCTAAAAATGGGAGTGGTAACCAGCGAGCAGCATCTAAGCCTAAACAGGAGGCTGGCGCAGGAATCGAACAGGCTTGTGAAAAGGTTCAGCAATAAAGGCTATTCAAAAATTGAAAAAATCCACAAACTGCTGTCGAGGCGTGACATATCAGTTGAAAGGAAAAAGGAGCTGCTGGCTAAAAAGCTCCATAATGCGGTTGTTGCTGCATTTTCAATAGACAAGGGCAAGTTCAACAAAGCGAGCCTTGAATCCCTGAAAAGGAGAATTTTAGCCATAAGGGAGCTAACAGGCAGGCTGAGGGGCATAAATTATTATATTGAAACTTCGCTTTTAGATGATTTGAATGTCCCGATAAAAAAAAGGGAAAGTGCCGGATTAAGGCAGCAGGGAAGCCTTGCAAGGAACGAGCTTGAAGCGCTCGAATACACGGCCTATAAGCTGATAGAAGGCGCTGCAATGCTGGACAAAAGGCTGCTGGATGAATACTCGCGCAAAAGGAGCATAATCCTAAAAAAGCAGAAGGTGGAAATCAAAGACTTTGGATTTGTGCTGGGAAAGGAATCTGCTGCTCTGGAGCACCTCGAGGCAAAACTGCCTCCGCCGAGGGTCATTGGCATGGCTTTGTTCAAAGAGCCGGCATTCACGCACTGGGCTGCAAGGGTGTTTGCCCTTTTGTCGTATTTTGAGCATATGCGCCATAAGGAAAGGGGTATTTTAAGCGAGCTTAAAAAAAGGAAATCGGCAAAAATGGCTATAAACAGGAAAATAGCACATTTGATAAGGGAAAAATCAGAGCTGCTTGGGCTGATGCAGAAAAAGGCAGCCTCTATGAAAAAATTCAGATTAGATGATGCAGCTAAAAAAGAGCTGCATAAATTTACTGCTGCAATAAGGCTTTGAGGCTTGAAAATGGAACCCGAAAAAACCGAAAGGACAAAGGAGGAAAAAGCCATAGTGCTCGATTTCCTCCCGAACGGCTATCATTACGACGAAAGGCCGATGTACATGAAGACTCCGATAGCCCAAGCCATAGGCAAGGAGCATTTTGTGCTTCTGGAGCTCGTGCCAAAGAAAGGCATCCATCTCCAGCCTTTTGAAGAAGTGTATATAGGCGACGGCAAAAGGGACAAGATACATCACATAGTGGGCAAAATGAGCGTTGCAAAGCTCACAGCAACCGCAAAATCCGAGCTAGACTTTGTGATAAGTGACATAATCAAAAAAAATGAGAAGAAGTTTGTGGAGTTTTTCAACAAGGCGCAGCCATTAAGCACAAGGATGCACCAGCTTGAGCTGCTGCCGGGGCTCGGGAAAAAGCACATGTGGCAGATAATAGAAGCAAGGCGCGATAAGCCTTTCGAGGATTTTTCAGATTTGAAAAATAGGGTAAAGCTGATGCCCGATCCTGAAAAAACCATTATCAAGAGGATCCTGCAGGAGCTGGAAGGCTCTGAAAAACATAGGATTTTTGTCGAAGCATGATTGTGATATGCAAAACAGCATAAAATTCTGGAGAGTGAGCACTTCTGAAAAGGAGCTGAAAGACCTCCTGAAGGCCTGGATTGCAGTTTCAATAGCGTTTGCAATAGCCATGAGGGGCTCGTCGCTTTTTTCGGCTGATTTTTATTTTAAATTTGTCATTTCAGCCATGACTGTCGGCGCAGGATTCCTTCTTCACGAGCTTGGCCATAAGATTGCAGCGCAAAGATATGGCTGCTTTGCCGAATTCAGGTCGTTCGACAACATGCTAATCCTTGCCATTGCTATGTCATTTTTCCGGGTAATATTTGCAGCTCCCGGCGCTGTTATGATATCCGGAAGGGTAAACGTAAGAAAAAACGGCGTGATATCCGCTGCCGGGCCTGCCGTAAACCTGGTATTGGCTTTGGCTTTTGCATCATTTTATTTTGCCCCCCTGCCGGGCCTGCTTAAATCCATGGCATCTTACGGCTTTGTGATAAATACGTGGCTTGCCCTGTTCAACATGATTCCCTTCTGGCTCTTTGACGGCTACAAGATATTCAAATGGAGCAAGTTAGCCTACTTTTCTATAGTCGGCATTGCTCTTGCCTTTATGGTTTCCCAGAAATTTATCCTCTTAAAGGCATGAAAATGAAGCACAGCAATCCAAAATGCCCAAACTGCGGAAGAAACCTGACGGAGAGCGAGCTTTACTGCTATTTCTGCGAGACGGATTTGGCAGAAATAGAAAAAAAGAAAACAGCCTTGAAAAGCGGAAAAACAAAAAATGATTCCCAACAGAAAAAACATGCGAAAATCAGGAAAAAATTTTATCGTCGAGAAATTAAAATTTGAGAATTTTCGCCTTAAAAAATTGGAAAAATTCTAAAAAAATCCCAAAAAATTATCGTCGGAAAATCCAAAAAATTTCAAAAAATAAAAAGATTTAAATACTAGTTATTTCATAAGCAATATCCTCAAAAATAAAGAAAAATCAAAATGGATCAATCTAGTTTGAACGTAAGTTTGATAAAGAGGAGTGATTCAAAGATTTCTGGACAATCACAGATGAATAAAGTGTTATCTCTAGTTGTCGGCAATAGAATACCGAGAAAATTTTTCTGGACATCTGGCGTAGGCGAAAGCGACATTACAATTCACGCAGGCTCTTATCATCTGGCATTGAAAGAGGCGGGGATTGAAAAATTCAATATCATGGTTTATTCGTCAATTCTGCCGAGCATTGCTGTAGAATCTTCAAAACCAGTAAATGACGAGGTAGTTTACGGCTCTGTTATGGAAACAATAATGGCTGTTTCAAGTGGTGAAAGCGGAAAAAGATTAACTGCAGGAATAATCTATGGCTGGCTGTATGACAAAGAGACTGGCAAGAAATATGGCGGCTTGGTTGCGGAATACAGCGGGCATGAAGCAGAGGAAGATGCAAAAAAGAGCCTTAGAAGCAGCCTCAATGAGTTGTATGAGAACGGCTTTTCAGGCAATTACGCACTAAAAGATGTAAGGATGCAGACAAGGAGCTTTACTCCAAGGAAAAAATTCGGTACCGCAATAGTAGCAATAGGGTTTAAAGATTATATTTATCCAATTGTTGGGTAAATTCCCGAAAGGAACGCCCGGTATCTCTGGTTTTGTAATGATTGCAGAAAGCCACATAAGTATACATACTTTCCCTGATCAGGATTATGCATTCATCGATATATTCTCCTGCAAGGAATTTGATGCTGAAAGAGCAATAGGTTATTCAGTTGATGCTTTTGAAGCAAAAAATGTTGAGAAGCATGTCTTAAAAAGGGGCATGGATTTTCCAAGAAAAATTGTTTTAAGTTATGTTTAGATATGCTTTCTACAATTATAATTACAATTTATTATATCACATGGAACTAAAAATATATAAAAGTCTTAATCAATGCTGCAAATTATGGAATGAATTTAGCCCTAATAAAAAATTGTTTGATGTATGGGGATTTAGGCAATGTTTTTATGATAGGGATGATAATCAGCCATATTTCATTGCAGGTCGTGAAAATGGTAAAACATTAGGTATAATTCCTTTATGGTATGTTAAAAGTACTAATCAATATGTTTATTTTGGTGGCTGGTTTCCAGAGAGAAATTCTTTTTTTTTGAAAGAGAAAACTAAGTTACCGCAATTTTTGGAGCAATGTCCAGAAAATACATTTATAGAAGCCATAGACCAAACAGAAGGTAAATACTATAATTTTTTGGAAGATGAATATACATATTATCTTGACCTATCAAAATATGATAATGATTTTGAGAAGTATTTTAGTTCTTTCGACAAGAAAAAGCAAAAAAATTTCAAGGGAGAACTTAAAAAAATACCAAAATATAAAGTTTTTCATAACAGACTTAGAGATTTTAATAGGCTTGTTGAGTTGAGCATTAAACATTTTGGTGATAATTCCATATATAACGATAAAGCACTAAGGAATGGCATTCTTAAAATGGTTAAATTAGCCTATGAAAAGGACATTTTGCAAATGATAAGCTTAGAGATAAATGGCAAAGTTGAGGCAGTTGATGTTGGCATTACGTATGGTAACTGGTACCATGTTGTTGCGGGTGCCTCAAATAATCAAGAAATAAATAACCTTGGTAAATTAATTACAATCTCAAGCATTAAAAATGCTATTACAAAAAAATACAAGTTTGTCGATTTTCTTGCATCATCAGGTTACTGGAAAACCCATTGGAAGTTTGACAAAGAGATACTATTAAAATTTTTAAACTAGAAAAGATTTATAAAATATGCGTTTCTCCAGTCTGAATACAAAAGTTAAACTAACAGAAGATTTTTATTATCCTAATTATTATATGCGGTAATTATGGCTAAACTGGGTATTGATAGATTAAAAGTAGGGTTAGTGCAGGCAAAAGTAAGCAGCCAAATTGAAGCAAACCTTGAGAAAACAGCTAAATCTGTCCAAAATGCTGCCCGAAAAGGCGCACTTATCGTTTGTCTGCAGGAATTGTTTGCAGTGCCTTACTTCGCGCAGAAAGAAGATAAGAAGTTCCTTGAATTGGCGGAAAAGATACCAGGAAGAGTTACAAATTTCCTTTCAAAAATAGCAAGGGATAATAAAATAACCCTTGTCGGCGGCTCATTATATGAGAAAGGAGAAGGTAATAAGCACTACAACACTTCGCTTGTGTTTAATCCAAAAGGAAGCGTAATCGCCAAATACCGCAAAATCCATATACCAAATGACCCAAATTATTATGAGCAGTATTATTTCTCATCCGGCAATCTGGGGTACGTACAGGCTGAAGTTGGTAATTTCAAGATAGCGCCGCTGATTTGCTACGACCAGTGGTATCCTGAAGCAGCGAGAATAAATGCCTTAAGGGGGGCATCTGTCATTTTCTACCCAACTGCCATAGGCTGGACTGCTGACATGAAAGAAAACGAGCCATTTTCAGCTGAAAGGTGGCAAAACTCGATGTGCGGGCACGCCTCAATGAACGGCGTTTACGTAGCTGCTGCAAACAGGGTTGGCAAGGAAGGTGGCATAGATTTTTGGGGCGGTTCTTTTGTAACAGACCCATTTGGAGAGGTTATTAAGAGGGCCAGCAGCTCTAAAGAAGAAGTTTTAATTGCCGAAATTGATTTAGGCAAAGTTGCAAGCTCTCAGGAAGGGTGGGGTTTTCTTGAAAACAGAAAGCCCATGACTTACAGGGAATTATACGAAATTTGATATAATATCATGAATTCTCCAAAAGAACTCGGCTTTAGGATGCCTGCGGAATGGGAACGCCAAGAGGCAATCTGGCTCGCATGGCCGCACAACAAGGACACATGGCCTGCTGAAATGCTTATGAAAGTTGAGAATTCTTATGCTAAATTTGTTAAAGTTTTGCATACCGGGCAGAAAGTTAAGATTTTGGTTGACAATCACGATTCTGAATTAAAAATTAGGGAAAAGCTAAACCAAGCAGGGATAAACCTTTCCCAAATCATCCTTTACCAAATTGGCAATCAAGATGCTTGGATTAGGGACTATGGGCCGACTTTTGTTGTTAATTCAAGAGAAAAGGAGCTTGCGATGGTGAAGTGGAGTTTTAATGCTTGGGGCAACAAGTATGACGATTTAAAACCAGACAATGAAGTGCCTTACGAAATGAATAAAACAATGAAATTGCCTATTTTTGAGCCAGGAATTGTCTTGGAAGGCGGCTCTATAGAGGTGAATGGCTCTGGAACATTATTAACAACTGAGCAGTGTCTTTTAAGCAAAAATAGAAATTCAAATCTAAAGAAAGATGAAATTGAAGAGTATCTCAAAGACTACCTCAATGTTTCCAATATTTTATGGCTCAAGGAAGGTATTGCAGGAGACGACACTGATGGGCATATAGACGACATTGCAAGATTTGTAAATCAAAATACAGTGGTTTGCGCTTTTGAAGAAGATAAAAATGATGAAAATTATGAAATTTTAAAGGAAAATTATGAGCTATTAAATGGAATGAAAGACGAAAATGGCAGGAAATTGAATATCATAAAGCTTCCGATGCCTGGCTTTGTTGGAGATGATGAAAGAAGGTATCCGGCAAGTTATGCTAACTTCTACATTGGGAATCAAGCAGTTGTTGTCTCGATTTTTGGGCATAGTAACGACAGCAAGGCACTAGAAATTTTACAAAAACTCTTTCCAACAAGAAAAGTTGTTGGTGTAAACTGCAAAGCTATGGCGTATGGATTTGGAAGCTTGCATTGTGTGAGCCAGCAGGAACCTGGGGTTTAGAATTTAAATAAAGATTTAAAAAACTTTTAGTACATCACTCTGGCTTCTGCCTTCAAAGGCTTCAGCAACCCAGCTTCCTGCCTCAAAATGTCTGCCATGTCGGTTTTCTCCCACGTGAAGTCAGGGTCTTCCCTTCCGAAATGCCCGTAAGCTGCAGTTTTCCTGTAGATTGGCCTTCGCAGATTTAAATGCTCGATTATCCACCTAGGGGTCAGCTTGAAGTGCTTTTTTACAAGCTCGGCAATCTTTGCTTCTGGAATCTTGTTTGTGCCGAAAGTGTCCACATTTATTGAAGTCGGCTGTGCAATGCCGATTGCATAGGACAATTGGACTTCACACTTGTCTGCCAGGCCTGCCGCAACGACGTTTTTTGCAACATACCTTGCGGCATAAGCTCCGCTCCTGTCAACTTTGCTTGGGTCTTTGCCTGAGAAAGCCCCCCCGCCATGCCTCCCTACCCCACCATAAGTGTCAGCAATTATTTTTCTTCCTGTGACTCCTGAATCGCCTTCCGGACCTCCAATGACAAACTTGCCCGTGGCATTGACATAAACCTGGGTGTCTTTGTCAATCCATTTGCCGCAAACATGCTTGATTACTTTCTCTACAATCTCTTCCCTTAGCTCATCTTCGCTTATCTTGTCTAGGTGCTGCTGCGCGATAACCACCGCGCTAAGCCTTTTTGGCACATTATCATGATATTCAACGCTGACTTGCGACTTGCCGTCAGGACCCAAATCCGGAATAGCCCCCCTTTTCCTTATCTCAGCGAGCTTCATTGTAAGCTTATGCGCCAGCATGATTGGCAATGGCATTAGCTCAGGCGTTTCGTTGCATGCAAATCCGTACATCATTCCCTGGTCGCCTGCGCCTTCCTTGTCAACGCCTTGAGAAATATCCGGAGACTGCCCATGTATGCTTACAAGCACTCCTGCATCTTCGCAGTCTATCCCAAATTGGGGGTTTGTATAGCCGATCTCTCGTAAGGCTCTTCTTGCAATGCCCTGTATATCTGCATATCCCCGGCTTGTGATTTCACCTGCAACAACTACCAATCCGGTTGTTGTAAGGCATTCAACTGCAACTCTGGAATAAGGGTCTTGCACATATAGGTTATCGAGAATAGCATCGCTTATCTGGTCGCAAATCTTGTCAGGATGCCCCTCTGTAACAGACTCACTGGTAACATACGTTATATTCGCCAATTTTACCACCTCGCATCAAAGAATGTCATTATTGGATGTATTCCGGCTCTGTTTATAAAAACTTTTGTGAAAGAAATATTCCAAAAGGAATAATTTTAAATATAAGTTAGTAATCCTGAATAAGCATACGAAGAAGGTTTTGCTGAAATGACTTACGAACTTGAAGAAATCAGGAAAATCAGGAAAAAGCTCGGCATGACTCAGACAGAGCTGGCTAACCGCGCAGGAGTTTCCCAGTCGCTTATTGCAAAGATAGAGAGCGGAAGGATTGACCCTACATACACAAAAACCAAGAAGATATTTGCTGCATTGAGCGAGCTGGAGAAAAAGGAAGAGGTAAAAGCGGAGCAGCTGATGGCAAGCAGGATTATAAGCGTTGCATCAGGAACCCCAATCAAAGAAGCAATCGGCAAGATGAAAAAATCCCAAATCTCGCAGCTTCCTGTCATAGACAGCCATAAATTGGTGGGCTTAGTGTCAGAATCAATAATACTTGAGGCTTTGCTTAACCAAAAAGGCAGTGAAGTCAAGGATGTAATGCAGGAAGCCCCCCCAATAGTGTCAAAAACAACCTCCATGCAGGTGGTATCCAACCTTTTGAAGCACTACCCAATGGTTTTGGTGTCAGAAGGGGGCAGGCTTGTTGGGCTGATAACAAAGAGCGATTTATTGGAGAGATTATATAAGGGGTAAAAATTGTTATTCTATAGTAGTAAAAATAGAAAGATTTAAATACCCTTTATCTTGACCTAAATAATTCATAATTTTTGGTGTAAAATGGTAACTGGAGTAATACCTCAAAGCGGAAGGACTTGTTATGCTTCCCTTTCAAGAATAAATGGAATTACAGAAAGCGGTCTAGCTGATGTTATTAGAGTTATCGAAGAATCCAAAAAGTATTCAACTACAGACTTTGAAGAAGCTCAAAATTATTTAAGAACATTACAAGAACAGGGCTATGTTCAGTTTGCTTTAGCACCCGATACTAAAAGGGAAAATAGGCCGATTAGACTAGTTCTTCTTGGATTAGATACAAAAATTGATGGAGTTAATATAAGGATTGAAGGGACAGACCCCCATAATGTTTCTTCAAAAATAAAAGAAGCTGAAGCAGATTTTGCAATAGTGGGTTTTGATGAACTATTAGCGTCAATGCATACATATTTAGATATGAATGGAAGATTTGTTACAACATGGGGGAATTTCAATGACGAACAAAGAGAACCTACAGATGTTAGAGTGGCAGGGTCCGCAAATCTGAAATACTTTGACGATGAAACCCAAAGAGAATATCAGGATTTTGTTGGGTTTTTCGTTATAGGAAACAAAGAAACAAGACGAGATGAAGGTATAAAAAATAGATTAGAAAATGGTCAAAAAACATACGTAAAAGGAAGGTACGAAGGCATTGTACAACAAGCATTTCCACATATAAAAACTGTTCCTGTAAAAGATGTAGAGGACGCTGTTAAAGATGACAAATATGGCTTAGGAATTGAAATTGTTCGTACAGGGAAAACAGCGAGAGGTAAAGACTTAGTTGTTTATGGGAAACCGCTGTTTTTGTCAGAAAGCTTGATCGTTGCTGATTATGGGCAGTTCCAAAGAAATCTTGAACTCAAAAGAGTACTTCAAGCTCTACAGCCACAGGAATTTTTTGATGAAGAGAGAATATCCAATTTTGTTGATTGGTACATCCTCTTAGAAAGTAATCTTGGAGATAACTGGATTGACAAGCCTGATATTAAAACATTATTCTTGGGAAAATACCCACAGGTACTAAGGCCATACACTCTAAAATCAAGGGAATGGAAACCTTCTGATGACTTACCTCCTGCTAAAAAATTAGAGGAAGCATTGTTTATTGATAACGGATTAAGTTATTTACGAACGGCTTATGATTTTGAAAAAAGATTAGTTGGCACCGATAGGTCAAGAGGAGCCGTGGCAAAAGCTCTTGTTCAAGCAATTAGAGCAATATAAAACTTTTGATTATAAAATGGCCCCTCATTCTTATTAATTTTATAATCTTAACTCTTCTTCAACCCATTCACTTTCCCGAAATTATACACTTTATCCTCAACAACATAAACCTCAAAATTATCAAGATTCTGCTTCAGGAAAGGGCTCAGTATAGTATCGCGGAGCAGGTTGGTCCCTTCAATCATAGTGTTAAAAGATGGCTGCACTATCAAGTTCCTGCCTTTGTACCTGCCTTTCAGGAAGCATTTGAACTGCTCAACCCTTGCCCCTTCTTTCAATGAAACGGCAGGATGCTCATGCCCTATTATAATAGTTGAAATATGCTTTAGGGTTTCCTTATTGGGCGTCTTATCGCCATGGGCAACCAGTACCTTACCAGCTATATAGTAATCAACAACCCGTACATTCCTTTTTTTAGCTATAAGTCCCAGTATAGTGTCATGATTGCCCTTAACAAGCACTATATCTTGGCAGTGCTTTGCCAGCAAATCAAGAAACTTAAGCGTATTGCGCCACTCCTGCTCCGAGATAGTGCCAAACTCGTACTTCAAGTCGCCATTAACAACAATAGTTTTAACTGGATCGCCTTTTAACGTCTTTAATATGCTCCCTATTCTTTTAGCCATCTCCTCAAACTGCAGCCTTGGAACTAATACTCCCTGCTTGTTCAGCGCCTCCTCATAGCCAATGTGCACATCAGCTATAACCAAAGTAGAGTCAAAGTACAACGCCAAGTCTACTATCTCCATATGGGGCAATATTTTCATATACTCAAGAAATTCAAGTGACTATAAATAGTTTGAGATAATAAAAAATAAAGAAAAAGAAAAAAATAAAGCCTGATTAGGCTGTTTCGCCTTTTGCTAGGTCCCAGACTTGCTTCAGTGCCACAACTATGGTTGCAGGCACAACGAAAGCAAGGATGCTGTAAAAGATTCCCTGCAAGTACTGGCCTATAAGCTTAACTTCCTCCCAGCTTTTAATCTGGTCACCGCCAGCATAAGCCACTATTACAATAGAAACAGCTACTAGCAAAAATTCCTTGGTTTCTTTTCCTGATACGTTCAGGAAACCGACAACTAAACCTAGCACAACAAGCAATGACTGAAGCCATACTGCTGCACTCTCTAGTTTAGAGGCTGCCAAGCCAAGCACTACTGCTACAATCACTCCAATGATAAAGGAGTAATTGCCTATTTGTTTCTCCATCTAGTTTCACCTCCTAGTGTGAACTAAAGCCCGAAGCTTCTCCGAGCCCTTAAGCGCTTAGGCGCTTAAGATGTACATCCTGAGAATACCCATATATAAAGCTTTCGCAAAACATTAATTTTTAAAAGTTCAATTCTGGCTTTTCTATCTCAAAAAACCATAAAACAGCTTATTTTTAATAAATAGAGGCTTATTCTTGCTTATTTGTCAAGAACCACTAGCCATATGTCGGCAAATCGCAAAGCGATTTCCGAGCACACTCGAAAATCTTTGATTTCCGATGATTGCAAAGTACATTGGCTTCCAGCCACTAGTCGCAGACTAGTGGAAAATTTCCGACATTTTACCGGATAGTGAAGATTACTAAATGGGGCTCTCAAATAAAATACCCTGTTTTGTTTCCATAAAGCAAAATTTAAATATAAGTTCAATTACATTGTTTTAAAGGAATTTTTACTATAAAAGATTGGAGGTGGAGGATTAAAAATGGCAGCAAAGATAGGACAATGGGCATTTATGGTAGGTGTGCTGATAGCAGTAGTCATAGGCTTGTTCTCAAGCAGATTGGGCGCTGACTTAGGAGGATGGCTGGTATTGCTGTTGGTCGTGTTGGGGCTGATAGTTGGCTTGTTGAACGTAACCGAGAGAGAAACAACACCATTCTTGGTAGCGGCAGCAGCGCTAATGTTAACTGGCCTGTCAGGCGACACATTAAGCAACATTCCAAAAATTGGAAGCTACCTGTCTGGTATTGTGGTGCAGATAGCAGTTTTTGTGACACCAGCAGCTATTGTAGTTGCTTTGAAAGCCATACAGTCATTGGCTAAGGAATAAGGCTTTCTTTTATTTTTTTAACATCACAACTTTTAATAATATCTTGAAAATCCCTTATCAAATGGAAGGTGCCATGTATATGGATGATTCATACTTGAAAGAGTTCGAGGCTGTTGTTGAAAGCATCAAAGATGGCAAATATGTGGTTTTGGACAAGACCGCTTTCTATCCAACAGGAGGCGGGCAGCCGCACGATACGGGAACTATGATTTGCAATGGTGAAGAGTACCCTGTTGTGTATGTGGGCAAGTTCTCTGGGGTTATAAGCCACGAGGTTGGCAAGCTTGGATTGAAGGAGGGCGACAAGGTCCTTGGGAAGATTGACTGGGACAGAAGGTATAGGCTTATGAGGATGCACACTGCAGCCCATATAATAGATGCTGTGCTTTACAATGAAGCTGGCGCGTTGTGCACCGGCAACCAGCTTGGCACAGACAAGTCAAGGATTGACTTCTCGCTTGATGTTTTGGACAGGGACAAAATCCAGCAATATATAGGAATAGCTAATGAGTGGGTTAAGAAGGCAATTGATGTAAAGATTTACTCTTTGCCAAGGGAAGAGGCGCTTAAGATACCGGGCATTGTGAAGCTTGCAGGAGCAATGCCTCCAGAAGTTACAGAGCTTAGGATTGTCGATATTCCGGGCATTGACATACAGGCAGACGGCGGCACACAGGTAAAGAATACATCTGAAATAGGGGAAATAAGCCTTGTTTCTGTGGAGAACAAGGGGAAGAATAATAGGAGGATGTATTATACTATTGATTAAAAGGATTCACAGCTTTTATCCAAGGCATCTTGAAGTCTTTGACGTTTTCTGTGTAGATGTTAAAAATCCCGTTTTCCCTCATTGTGGCTGCTAAAAGAGAATCCCAAAATGATGCCTTGAAATCTTGCATAATGCTTAAGGCAATTGGTATTGTATTTGAATCATAATTTATCTTTTTGAAGCCTTGAAACTGGGTAATCTCAATTACAAGGTTTTTAGCTTCCTCAACGCCTAATTTGCCTTTTCTTGTAACGACAAAGATAAACTCAGCAAGATTTTGATTTGATATTGCAAACTCTCTTGTTCCGAATACGCACTCGTCCAGCAGTTTTTTAGCCTTATTTTTTTTGATGCTTTCTTCCTTTTCAAAGGCATAAACTAATATATTTGAATCAATCAAAAACAATTCTTTAGATTCTGTCATATATTTCGTCCCTATTGAACTTCCACCCCTTTAATGAATACAAGCCTTTGTCCATCATTCTCTTAAGTTCTGCCGCTATCTTTCTTTGCCCTTCATCATGCATCCATTTTTGGATTGCTTCCTCTACTGCTTTGCCCAGCTTTCCCTTGCCTTCGCCAAGCTTCTTCTTTACTGCTTCCCTAAACTCTTTGTTTACCTCGTCCTTTACGCTTATAGTTATTGTTGCCATATAATACATTTAGATAACTTAAGTATTTAAATGTTTCGATAATGTAAATAAACCAGGGCATTAAATATTTTATTAAATCTACTTCTTAGTAGTAACAAAATAGAAAGGTTTATAAAGAGGGGTTTCCTGTGTAGTCAAGATATTAAGATGACAATCAAACCACTTGATGAATTATTGGGACATGAATTGTTATTTCATAGCGGTACTGATGAGGAATTCAGTAGTGCTTTATATGATGGCGGGTTAGATCCCATAACATATGATAGATTGGAGAATTTATACTACGATAAGTATGGAATTAAATTTATGTTATTTGAACACAAAGGTGAGGGTTACGTAAGATTACAACCAAATCCAAGAAAAGCTAGAGGACATAGTGATATTAAAGAAGGCTTCTACAACGAGTTGAATGTAATTGGCTTAAATTTTAATGACTTTATTAGGCGTGGCGGCGGTAATGTAAAAGCTGAAAGGAAAGGTGGAAAAACTATTTTGCATTTTAGTGGCAGTAGTTTGGATTATAGTAAGTTTGATAGTGAATTGCTTGCAAAAACTTTGCAAGAACATTTGGATAAAAGGATAGAATATATTATTAGTTAACTTTAAGTTTTATCAGGGTGGTTCAAATTAACATAAACGATGCTGTTGAAGAAATGCCAAATGATTTTGGAGCTGAGCTTTTAAGGCAGATAAACCTACAAACTGATAAGGTATTCGAGCAAAACATAATAATAAATTCGCTTTTTGGGAAAGATGTAATCTTTGTAATTCCACATGCACTGCAAAAAGAATCAAACTTGCCAACAACTCATGCAGATTACCTTAAATTGCAGAGTGCAATAGGAGAGTCGCTTCTATCGGAAAAAACAGAGTATGAGCAATAAAACAAATAAAAATGGCAGAACCAATACATCTAAAAAATGGAAGTCTCGGCGCTCTTGTCCATAATGGGCAATTGGTAAGTTTCAGTAAAGACGGCATCGAATGCATGCATGGGGGCGGCAAACCTGCACACTTACAATCAGAATCTGATAAAAAAGGATGGAATAATTCTGAAATTGTTATGTTTCCAGTGGTAGGCAAACCTAAGGGCTACAAAGTTATAGTCAATGGTGTTGAATACGCCCAAGACCAGCACGGTATATCAAGAATCATACCTTACCATGTTATAGATAGGGATACTGGCAACCATTCTAAAATATTGTTAAGGCAAGAGTATGCAGGTAGAACGCTTCTAGACAATCCAAAGTACAAAAAAGGTGCCCCAAACCCTCAAAAAGTTAGTTGGCCCTTCTCATTTATCTTGGACAAAGAAATAGAACTTCAGAATTATTTGGCGAGTGCCACATTCGCTTTGACAAACAAATCTAATAAATATATGCCTTATGATATTGGTTGGCATCTTGCAGTTAAGTCTTCTGGAAATCCCAAAAAAGTAAAATTAAAAACAAACAAAGGAGAGTACTCTTTAGATGATGTAATTAATGAATCTGCACGTGTAAATGGCATCAGGCTTGAGGGAGTGAATGAGGTTATATATGTAGACGAAGCAACAGGCAGGGAAATCCACCTCAAAAGTCAAAATTTTGGCAATATCCTGCTTTGGAGTCCTGAGGCTAATATGTTCTGTATTGAACCTGTAACAAAATTGCCGCCGCTTGAAGCAGCTCAGAATTATTTATTTAGTCAAGGGCTAACACCTTCAGAAAGGAAAACTTATCGTGTTACTATACAGCCTTTCAATAGTTAAAACCAATTTTTCAAGGTGACAATCCAAAATGCTCCAACACTCACTCCAAATCTTGCGGACAATGCAGTACCCGACAGGGCTTTTTGCAGCCAGCAGGATGACTGCCAGGACAGGCTACAATCTTGCTTGGATTAGGGACAATGTCTACACGGCAATCGGCTTGGAAGCTGCGCAGAAATACAATATCGCAAGGAAAACTTTGAGGGCTTTGCTTGATGTTCTTCTAAAGCATGAATACAAGATAGACTGGGCTGTAAGGGAAAAGCCAAAGCACCATTACCAATACATTCATGCAAGATATGACCCAATCACAATGGAGGAGATTTGGGAAGAATGGGGCAACAAGCAGAATGACGCAATCGGCGCTTTGCTGTTCAAGATTGGGGATTTGGAGGAAAAAGGCATTAAAATAATAAGAAATGAAAATGACTTGAGAATCCTGCAAAAACTGGTTCATTACCTGCAAAGCATTGAATACTGGCATGATAAGGACAACGGAATGTGGGAGGAGAATGAGGAAGTGCATGCCTCTTCAATCGGTGCTTGTGTTGCAGGCTTAAAGAAGATAAGCAAGATTGTAGATGTACACGAAGATTTAATTATAAAAGGAGAAGAAGCTCTGAATAAATTGCTGCCTCGCGAGTCTGAAACAAAAGAGGCTGACATGGCGCTGCTGTCATTAATCTATCCTTATAATATCGTGTCAAAAAAGCAAAGAGATGTTATTTTAAAGAACGTTGAGGTAAACTTAGTTAAAGAAAGAGGAGTGATAAGGTACATTGGCGACAAATATCATTACAGAAATGGAGAAGCGCAATGGACAAAAGGACTGCCGTGGCTTGCAATAATCCACAGGCAGATGAACAAGCCTGACAAGTACTCTTATTACATGAGAAAAACAATGCAAGCAATGAATGAAAATGGAGAATTGCCTGAGCTGTATTACTCAGATGGCAAACAATATAATGAAAACTGCCCATTGGCATGGAGCCAAGCCTTGTTTGTGGCGGGGTTAAAGGTATGAAGATGGAAGGACTGGAAGACAGGTTGAAAAAATTGGAATTGGAAAGAGTTGATGCCCGGCAATTGGAAACATTAGAAAAATCAGCAGACTTTGCAAGTAAGGGTTACCAGTTGTATCTTGGCAAAGCATTTGGCGGCAGAAGAAACCGTTTTTGGTTTGACACTTCAGCGGATAAAGTATATATCGATTTTTCGGAAAACTTAGATATACTATCGCAACTTATAACACCCATATCCATAGATGTTCAAGTGGCTGATGAGTCACAATATAAGAGAAAGAGTCTGGAAGTAGATTTAAGGAGATATGTCAATTTGCTAAATGACTACATAAATGAAAATTTGAAAGTTTTGATGATGCAGGAATTTGCAAAAATGTCAGAGTCGGATTTGGAGGGGTATTTATGCACTATTGAATTAAAAGCAAAGGCGTTACAGTTAAAAACACTTGGCATCGGAACTCAACAGTTTATTGAATCTACCAACGAACTAGTTGGATTATACAAAAAGCTGATGAGCCACTATCATGGCGACGCCCTAAGAGAAATATCCTACTTGCCTTTCCCAGGCAGGAAAAAATGAAATGCCAAATCTCGAACAATTGTCAAGAAGGGAGTTTTGGAAAAGGAATGTAAAGTGAAAAAGTCAATTTTATATGTAGCAATGTTAGTCTTAAGTGGAAGTTCGGTACATTTTCACAACCCTGTGACTCACTTGAAAAATGCATATGCTGCACAAACAATCAATCTCGACGAACGAATAAGTCAATTAGAAGAAAAAGTAAGTAAAGATGAAGCCCAACTCGTAAGAGATTATTTAGAGTTGAGTGATTTATATTTAAAAAGAGGTGATTCCAGCGGAGTGGAAGATGCATTAAAAAGATGCGTTCGATTAGCTCCAAATCATTGGGGTTGTAACAATAACCTTGGTGCAGTCTATATAGCATCCCGCAAATTTGATGAAGCTGAGAAGATCTTACTAAAGGCATTGGAACTTGACGAAGGCATGCGCCATTATACCTATTATAATCTTGCAAATTTGTATTTTAAGCAAGACGATTTTAATAAAGCAGTTGAATATTCTTTATATTCAATTCAACATAAGCCTAATTTTGTTCTTCCTCATTTAACAATGGGGGGATCATACTACCGACTGGGCGAGTTTGAAAAAGCAAGGGCATCTTTCAATAGGACTTTAGCGATAGAACCTTCTAACGAAGAAGCGAAAAACTTTCTTAATAAATTGGACAAAGAAAAACGCTTACCAAATCAAAAAACTGATTAGGATGAAAATTCTAATCTACCCAAACACCCCATCCACCATCTCAATAAACATCGCATTGCTCCATGCCTGGTTAAAGCAGCCTTTGCTTGTTAATTCTTTCGCAGAGCTTAATTCCGAATGGCAGCCGATGCAACCTTTCCAGAGGATTTCCTCAGTGCTTGCCTCAATTATTTTTTGAATTTGTTTTTTAAATTTATTTTTGTTGATTCTATTCATTGTTAATGCCGCCAGATTATTCATCCAGAACCATGAGTCCCCTCTGTGATAGCTTTTTATGTTTTCGCCTGTGCTTTCATTGGTGAACAATGGGTTGTTTTTGTCTATTGTTGCCAATCCGCCCCAGTCAAGCCAAATGGCTTTTAGCGCATTATCAAAGCAGATTTCCCATTCTTTATTGCTTAATAATTCCGGATAAACGTAAGCTGCAATAAAAATATTCGGCCTTATTGTAAGATCATTTAAGCCGTCTGCAAGAACCTTTCCATTCCAGAATCTTTGCCTTATTTTATTTTTTAAAAGGTTTTCAAGAATTTTATATTTATTATTCTGTGTCAATTCAAGCATCAATCTATACATATTCAGCCTTAGTGCCTGCATCTCAATCCTTATGCCTTCCCTGCTGTCATTCTCAAACTCCGTGTCCATCCATGTTTCAAACTTGGCATTGACCTCAAAATTGTCTTTTGTGTGGAATTTCAGCAAGCCATTGAGCGATTTTTCAAGTGAATTCTCAATTTCATATATGAAATGATGGCACTCATTTTCTTTTTTTCTTATGACTAAGCTGCAGTTTTTCAAATATTCTTTTATTCTTTGGGAATTGGAATTTTTGTTCTCTTTAATTAATCTAATTGAATTTTTTATTGAGTTTATGATTTGCTTGTTTTTTTCTATGCCGTCAGCAATTTCCTTGCATCTGAAAAACAGCCATCCATGGGCATCTGCACTGCCTAAATTTTTTGAATTGTGCTGCCCAATTAAATTCGGAAGTCTTCCATCATTATTCATGCGGTTTAGGTACTTAAAGAGCATTTTCTTGCCAAGCTGCCTGTTGAGCTTATTTATTGATTTTAATGATACCAAAGAGTCCCTTGCCCAGAACTGGAAGAACCACGGCAAGCCAGCGAATATTCCGTAACTATTTTTGTTTTCAACAATTAAATTGTTAAGGGAATTGATAGTATTTACATATGCAACTTTTATTTCATTGCTTATTGATTTGCTTGAAATTATTTTTTTAACTGAATCGGCTTTAAGAATATCAAAAAAACACTCTTTTTCCCTGCTTTTTATTTCATTTATGTTATTGAATATGTAATTGCACTCTTTTACCGCCTCCTCCCTGTTTTTTGACATGGAGAAAACAAATTTAGAGCCCCTGAGCCGTAGGGCATTGTAAACATGTCTTTTGAATGGAGGTGAATTTCTTTCTTCATCTATTGAGTAATGCCTTTCAATCCATTGGTTGTTTTTTTCATAAAAATTATTGTTGCTTTTAACAGCCAGATACAATGCAAATTCCTCCTTTCCGTCGCTAGAATCTTCCCTTCTGTCTGTCTTTTTAGTGAATTTTACAACTGTGCATCCATTTTCCTCTGAAACATCATAGTACCTGCCCCATTCCCTGCCATCATACGATTTTTTGCAGTCAAGGAATAGGTCAACTTCATTTTCACTGCTTAATTCATAAATTAATGAATTAAAATTTTTGGGCATAAAAAACGATTCAACAACATCATTCTTTATTCTCTCAACAAAATGGAAATTATTTTTTAAGATGGAAACATCATTATAGCCTGTAATCTCTATGCTTTCAACGAACTTGTACATCTCCATCTCTTTTTCGTCAAAATAGAACATGCCAGAGTACCTGGAAGAAGGAGAATTGAAAAAGCTGCAATAGCCTCCTTTTTTGTTTGACAGCAAAAAGCCGACATCTTCATCAACGCTTTTTTTTATGCTTAGTGCTCCCAAGTTATGGATTATTTCCATACCACCCTCAACTACTTATACGCTTTTTCAACAGCCATATTGTGGGCTTCAAGATAATTATTGGCAAAAATTCTCCAGTCAGCCATTGACGCTGTTTTTCTTGCCTGGAGCTTGTTTGAAATCCTTTCCTCTTTTGGCATGTTTGCGAAATTAAACATAACACTGACTAACTGGCTGACAACATCATCGTCGCTTTTGTTGAGCCTTTTTAATACAAAAATTCCAGGTGCTTCAGTCTGGGCGCATTCTGCGCAGAAAAACCTGCCGAATCCAGCCAAATCAGTTGTGACAGAAGAGACTCCCAGGGCGCCTGCCTCCAACGGAGTGTAGCCCCACGGCTCGTAATAGCTCGGGAAAACGCCAAGATGAGAGCCCTGCATAGCCTCATAATAATTTAGGTTAAGCAAGCCGTCTGCCCCGCTGAGGTATATAGGATAGTAGACAATCTTGACATTATCCTGCTCGTCATTGTTCAGATTGGCGGAAATTATTGTTTTTAGGATTGTATCATTCTCGTCATACAAGTCATGCGTCAGCAAAGGCGGCCTGCCTTTCCTGACAAACTTTGCAACCCTGATTTTCATCTCTGTGAGGAAGTCGTCTTCAAAAAGGCTTTCCTTTGCCGCTTTCCTGCCTGAAACAAACGAGTAAATTATGTTTTTCTCGACATCATCTATCACTTCCTCGAGCGCGTCCTTTACATCCTGGTAGAGCGTCTTGTTCTCCAGCAGCTCGGGCCTTATGTTCCTGAAATTAGCAGGCACCCAGATGAATGCAACAATTGTCTTTTTGCTTTTAGCTTGTCTCAGCTTTTCATTCAGCCTGCCAAGCGCCTTTATGAATATGTCTATGCCCTTGTCATGGAACTCATAGCGTCCTGCAATGAAATAAATCAAAGTTTCCTTCAGGTCAAAAGTATGATACGGGAAAAAGTAGTAGAGCATGAATTCCCTTATCCTGTCGCGCTGCAGCCTGTGCTTAATCACAAGCTCCTCAAATGTCGGGAACTTGCTTATATCCAATCCATTTGGCAGCAGTACATCAGGCTTTTTCTTGAGCAAATACTCTGCTTCCATTCCTGTTATCTCGCTTACTGTTGTAAAAACATCTGCAAATTCAGCTGAATTTTTCTCAACAAGGTGCTTTGCCTCAATGTTGTACTTATAAACTTCATTGTCGGGGTTTATTTTATTCCATACATTGTACAAGTCTATATTGGAGCTTGCCAGTGTCCTTCCAAGCACAGTAGCATGGGTTGTAAAGACAGCTGCAATTTTAACATTTTTCTTCTTGAGGTAAAGCAATCCAACTCCCGAGAGCCATTCATGGAAATGCGCAACAATCTTTTTGCCCTGGCTGCAGCCTGCCAGTTTCTCAAGCAGCATTCCCGCGCAATACGCCCATGCAACAGGCTCGTCATAATCTTCCGAAGCCCTTAATGAGTCAATCCTGTACCAGTCCCAAAGCTCCCGCTTTATTCCATTGGCTTTATGCCTGTAATTCACAAAGTCTATCAGGATTGCATAAGGCATTCCTTCAATGAGCCATTTTCCGAAATGGCAGATTATTCCCTCTTTTTTTAACTCCTCAAAGGGCAGCTTGCATATCTCATTCGGGACTTCTTCCTGGAACTCCCCAAGTGCCTTTGATGCAAAATAAGGGCCAATCAGAAAGTAACTGCTGCCGTAAGCCTCGGCCATTCTTGCAGCCTTTGACTTCACAACAGTGTAGATGCCGCCTACCTTGTTGCAGACTTCCCACGAAACTTCAAATAAAATATCGGCTTTTTTATTCATTTTGTATAGTTCTACCTACCCTAATCAATTATTTTGCTCTTTAATTTATAAATCTTTAACACTACTTAAGAGGAAATATTTATCATTAAGTACGTGGCAACAGAATTAGATATACCCTAACATTTTCAAGTATTTCCTCAAATCTTTATACTCTTTGTCCCTATCAAGTATACAGATTAATTTAACATAGGGCTTGTCAACAAGGTAAATAATTCTCTTTTCCCTGTGCTGCTCCTCAAATCTTATTCTGAAAAGGAAAAGATTATAGCCATGAATTCTTTTGTTGCGGAAAGGGTTAACTTTTACTAATTTTAATCTGTTTTCAACAACTCTTTTAGCTTCATCGCTAAGTTCTTCTATTTGCTGCAGAAAGAAATGAGACGGCTTTAGCTCATATTCCATATTTTACCTTAGCTTTAGCTTCTTGAATAGCTGTTCTTCAGTGCCATAAAGGTTCTTCTTTTCGCTTACTTCTACAAGTTTTCTGACTAAAGCCAGTTCCTCTTTTGAGATTTCTGGCTTTTCAAAAAGCTTTTCTCTTATGGCTTCTTTGATAAATTCCTGTATACTGTTGAACCCGTGCTCTTCTGCATAAGATTTCGCTGAAACTAATACCTTTTCAGGCAGCCTTACATTGATTTGTGTGTTCATGGTATCTATAGATACCAACTGGTATATAAAGGTTTCGGTTTTTTGGTGTATTAGAAGGAATGGGTTGGAGTAGAAATCGTAAAGTTTATATATCTAAACATATTATACATATTTACACATAATTGGAGATTGAAGAACATGACAACAATGACTTTGGCAGTGCCATCTGAACTAAAGGATAAGATGGAAAAATTCCCGGAAATGAATTGGTCTGAGGTAGCAAGGCAAGCCTTTATGCAAAGAATAAAGGATTTGGAATTTTTGAAAAAATTCAAGTCTGACAGCACTCTGACAGAAGAAGATGCATTGAGGTTGGGAAAAGAAGTAAGCAAGGCTTTAAGCAGCAGATTAAGGGCAATGAAGTAAAATGGATTTAGTAGTTGATGCAAATGAAATTTTCGCTGCCCTTATAAAAGAAAGCAAAGCTTATGAGCTTATATTTGATGAAAGACTGCACCTTTTCAGTACCGAGTTTTTCTTTACGGAGTTTGAGGAACATTCAAAAGAAATACGGGAAAAAACAGGGAAAACCGAAGAAGAGCTTAATAATTTACTTGATGTCCTGATAAAGAGAATTGCACTTGTTCCTATGGAAGAACTTTTGCCTTATTTGGATGAGGCGGAGAAAATCAGCCCTGATCCTGATGATGTTGCATATATTGCTTTGGCTTTGAAATTGAAATGTGCGATTTGGAGCCAGGACAGAAAGCTAAAGGAAAAGCAGAGCAAAGTGCAGGTTTATTCTACTGAAGATTTGGTTAAGATGGATTGATATTTCTGCGAAGCAGAGTAAAATGTCCGAAGGACTAAAAAGTTGGGGGCTATTTTTTATTTCTATTTTTTGCAACAAGAATAATCCTTAAATAAATTTTTACTCAGATGCTTTTTAACTTGTTCCCATATGAAATCTGCATCAATTGTATTTTTAATGGTAAATATTTCTTTGTGATTTAATTCTTTAAAATATATACTGCACATATCACATTTTTCTAATATTTTTTTAGCGTCATTAATTAGGTTTATATGTAATTCTCTCTGGTTTTTGTATTTGTTAGCATAATCCAATACCAACCTTAATTCATGTGTACTACCATCTGATAATGAGTGAGTTATCTTAATGAATGAATTTCTTGAATCTCGTTTTATCTGTTCTAGTCCATGTATTTCGATAGTATAATAGTCATTATTATTTTTTGAATGACATTCGATAACTGTGTTCCTTGACAAGTTATCATAAAAAATAACTTCACCGGTTTTATTATTTCTTCCTTCAAAAACCTCTCCAATTTGAAATTTAATCATTTTAATTGTCCCCTATTTAGCTTTAAATATAAATGTTTCTTAATGTCTTATAAGTCAGATAAGAAAAGCTTTTAAAAGACTTATCACACATTATTTACAATATGAACTTTTCAAATATAGATATCCCAAAAATTCTAAAATCTGGAATGCCTAATAAATTTATGGATTTCTCACCACAGGATTTTGAAGACTTCATTTGCCAATTATTTCGAGACAACGACTATAAAGTTGAACATACCAAATATAGTGGTGATTATGGTGTTGATTTAATAATCAAAAAAGGAAATGAAAATATTGCCGTTCAAGTTAAAAGATATATAAGCACAAATAAAGTTGGAGTGAGTGATGTCAATCAAGTTTTAGGTGGAAAGGATTATTAT